>UMBM01014408.1_pt1 | contig 276982 bp, 222 predicted proteins | sample 1963971 | NCBI WGS metagenome assembly UMBM01 (sample SAMEA4835942, study PRJEB28245) | human gut metagenome | biome: gut microbiome; material: fecal sample | place: Denmark | collected 2008 | reverse complement strand
GCGGTAGCGGATGCGACGGCGGCGGCAGAGCCGCTGGAGGAGCCGCCGGGAATGCGGTCCGGGGCTTCCGGGTTGCGCGTGATGCCGTAAGCGGAGTTTTCTCCGCTGGCACCCATGGCGAATTCATCCATGTTCGTGCGGCCCAGCGGGATGCCGCCCGCCTCTTTCAGCAGGCGGATGGAGGTGGCGTCATAAGGAGCGACATAAGGGGAAAGAAGGCGGGAGGCGCAGCGCGTCGGCTGGCCCAGGACATTAATGTTGTCCTTCACGGCGATGGGGATGCCGGCCAGGGGGCTGGAAATATCCGCTCCGGCCGCGGCGTGGAGGGCTGCTTCACGGTCAAAGGAGATGTAGGCGTTGGTTGTCCGGTCCGCCTCAATGGCGTCCGCCGTCAGGTTGACCAGTTCGGCAGGGGAGAGTTCCTTGCGGCGCAGGCGGTCACGCCACTGGGCCAGGGTGCCTTGAATTTTTGACATGAGAAGGAAAGGGTAAAGACGGTTGAAAGGTGAAGGGAAAAGGAAGCGGGAGGATCAGGCGGATTCCACCACCTTGGGCGTGCGGAATTGCCCCTGGGACTGCTGGGGGGCATTGGAGAGGGCTTCTTCCTGGGTGAAGCCGGTTTCAGGAATGTCTTCGCGCATCACGTCCATTGCCGGGAGAGGATGGTTCATGGGGGCGATGCCCGTGACATCGTAGGATTCCAGCTTGGTGATATAGGCCAGGATTTTGTCCAGATCTTTGGAGAAGAGAGCTGTTTCTTCCTCCGTCAGGTCAATGCGTGCCAGCTTGGCAATGTAGGCTACGTCTATTTGGGGCGTGCTCATGGTGTAATGTAGAAAAGATGCGGAAAAGAAAGGGGGCTGCCTACTGTTGTTCCAGTAGGCGGACGATCCAGCAGAAGGAAACGGCGATGGCGCAGATCAGTAGGCCCAGCAGCATGAAGTTTTCTCGCAGTTCCCGCCTCATGTTGGTGGCGCGTCCGTCACGGGCCACTACGGCACGCAGTGCCCGGTTCTGGTTGCCCTCCCGAACGCGGTCGGGAGGCGGCATGGTATTGCGGTCCAGGCGCATGCGGGTCTGCTGGGACGGGCGTTTGAGAGAGGCTTCCAATTCCTGGATACGGCTCTCAATTTCCCGTGAGGCGCGATCCAGTTCTGCCAGTTCGGAGGAACGGCGTTTGGTTTTTCTTTTAATCATGATGCGGAAGGGCTGAAAATCCAGATGAAAAAGAGGATGATGAGGGCAATCAGGAGCAGGGGAAGATGGAATGAAAGACCCTGGAGGAACTGGGTCATGAATTCACGGGAGCTGATGCGCACTTTGCTGGAGCGGCGTACCCCGGTGAGCACTTTGGTATGCTGCATGCGCGCGCACTGCTGGACGGCATCCGCGAATTCCTCCTCGCAGCGGTCAATGACCTGCTGGCCTTGGCTGATGAGGTTGTCCGTATTTTCAATAGGCCATTCATCCGGGCGCACGGTGCTGAGCATTTTCAGGCTGCGCGTCAGCGCCATGTGGATTTGTTCCAGTTCATTGCTTTCCTGGCGGAGGCTTTCCACCTCCCGGCCGATGAGGTCTGCGGCGTTGACCATGCGGTCGCCCAGCTCGTTCTGCTGGTCCATAAACCTGGCTTTGCGCATATGGCATTCTTCCAGGCGGCGGCGGGAGTTTTCCACTTCCTCCTTTTCCTTCCGCAATTGTTCCAGCCTCAGCTGGGCCTGTTCCATATCGGCGTCCACCTGGTCGTCTGCCTGGGAATTGTAACCGGGGTCGGCGTCCATGCGGCGGTATTGAGGGTGACTTGGTCTCATATGCGGAAAAAATAATGCGGGCCGGCGTAAGGGATTACAGCGTTTCCGGTCCTTTTTGCCGGAGCGGGGAATCCCTGCGCGTGCTATTATTTAACTTTCACAAAATAAATCAAGCCAAGAAGAAGACAGGGAAAGATTTTCCGGATGCGTTCCCGGCAGGGAATGCCGTCCTGTTTTTTCTTCCGGAGCCGTGCGTTCCGGATATCCGGGGGGCGACAGGACGATCCGCTTTCCCGCAAAGGAGGGGGAGGTGCGCTTTTTTTATGGTCAAGGGCATGGATTTGCTGGTATGTAGGAAGCATGCAGTCTGACACGGTAGAATGTAAGCCGACCATGTGGTTTACCGGCAGGGCGGTTATCATGGCTCTCATGTTTCTGGGGTTCGGAGTGTATTTTTATTATGATGCTTCCACCGGATACCCTCAAAAAAACCTGGAGTTTTTCATGCACAAGGCGTTCGTGGACGCTGGAGCCGTGTTTGACCGTGAGGTGAGCGGGAAAGGGGCGTCCGCGGAGGACTGGGAGCGCATTGTTCTGGCGCGCACTGTGGATTTTCCGGAGGGCTACGAAATTCCTTCCGGCGTGAATCGGAACGCAGTGCCGTGGCCTGACATTTTGGCGGATTACAGTCTGATGTCCACCCCCGGCAAGGGTTGGAGCACTGCGTGGCAATCTTATTCCGGGGAAAAGCACTATCCCATCAAGCCGGTGGACCACCCGTATGACGCCTCCAAAATTTTTGAACAGTGGGTGGCCGGGTGCATTTGCCTGGCGCTTGCCATGGTGGCTCTGTTTTTCTTGGTGAGAACGCGCGGCAGGAAAATGTCCCTGAACGGGAAAGAGGTGACGGCCGCCGGCGTGGTTTTCCGCGTGGATGACATTGCCCGTCTGGATTTGCGCAGATGGAAACTGAAGGGACTGGCCATAGCGACGCTGAAACCGGAATGCGGAGGAGCCCGAATCAGGCTGGACGGCCTGACTTACGGCGGCTTCCGGAAGGAGGATTCTCCCCATAACGCGGAAGATTTCATGAAGGCTCTTCTGTCTCTCTACAGAGGAGAAATAGTGGATTATGAAGAAATTCCTGATGCCGGCGGGCCGCCTGCCCGGCAGGAGGACGAGGAACGTGCCGTATGAGCGAATCCCTTCCACCGGAAAAGGGCGCCAATGACCGTGCGTTCGGCGTCGCCTGCTGGACGCTGGGTGGGCTGGCGTTTGTTCTGTTGCTGATGGTGGGCGTTTCTTTCAGCCTGTCTGTCCGTACCGTGGTGGTGGAAAAAGTGGTGGAGAAGCCTGTTCCCGTTCCGGCACGGGAGAAGCCGGAGCGTCCGGCCGGAGTCGTTGAGGATGGGGCGGCTGAGGAGACCGTGCATATGGCGGATGTTCCGGCATCCCCTTCTGAAAAGCCCCGTTCCGTGGAAGAAATGCTCCGGGAAGCCGATTTGTCAGATCCGGCTGCCGATTCTGTACCGGTGGCCGCGGCCGTTGCGGGAGGGGAGGACTCCGCTAGCGGGGCATCCCTTCCTGCTGAGAATCCGGACGAGGTCATGCCCCCCATGACGGAGGAAGTGGCGGAGCTTGTCAAGGCGGCTCGTTACGCCCAGATTGAAGGTGACCTCAAAGTAGCGGTCGTGAAGCTGGAGCAGGCCATGAGGCTGGAGCCGGATAATCCGGTGGTGCTTTATTATTATGGACTTACCTATGAATGGCTGAGGAATGCGGATAAGTCACGGGAGTTTTTTCTGAAAGTATATACCCAGCGGGAGAAGGCGGGGAAATATTTTGCGCGTGCGGCGCGGCACCTTCAGGCCGGCTTTTCCAGCCCGGCGGATTTGCGGGGGGATATGTCCTTCGGCACTATTCTGGAATACCGGGATCCGGAATGCCCCGCCGGGGAGCGCGTCAAGCTGATGGTTCCTATTCTGATGAAGGATGGCCTGAATGTCAGGCCGGAGGATCTGCGCGTCATTGTCCAGTTTTTTGACAAAGTCAATGGGAAGAAAGTGGAAAAGACGCACGCGCCCGAACCTTCTTCCCGGTGCGTTACGGAACCCGCGGATTGGGCGGACGGTGAGGAAATCATGGAAATAACCTACTACATGCCTCCCCTGACGGAAGAAGAGACGATTGCTTATGGGAGCCTGAAATATTACGGATATACCGCTAAATTGTATTACAAGGGGGAACCGATGGATTGCCATGCTTCCCCTCCCGTGTTATTTTTACTGGAACAGATGAACCAGAGTTCCCCTTCCGGACTGCCCGAGATTTATGACGGCGGTTTGCTTCCCCCTGTAGAGGCGGCTCCGGTTTCTGAGTCTTATGAATCCCTTTTGCCTCCCTGATGCCTGATTTGTCCAATGTTTGATCTTCCCCACAACTTTGGCGATTACACGCTGGTGGCATTCATTGGCCGCACGCGCGGAGGAATTCTTTATCAGGCCATCCAGCAGGGCATGGACCGTTCCGTGTTTCTGGAGTTGCTGAATCCGGACAATCCGGAGGGGGTGGGCGTGGAGGATTTTCTGATGAAGGCCCGCACGTGCGCCGCCATTAATGCTCCGGTGCTGGGCACCGTCTATGAAGCGTCCCAGGCCCAGGGATACTGGTTCGTCACCAGCGAACAGCTGGGAGGCTCATCCCTCCAGTCCATGCTGGACCGCGGGCAGACCCTGTCCATGAAGGATTTGCTGAAAGTGATTGAAACGGTCGGCAACGTGTGCGGCAGGTATGAGCGTCTGCGGACCGCTTTCAATATCATGGAGCCGCGTCACATTTTCCTGGATGACAAGTCTGCCGTGCGGCTGATGAATACGGCCGTGCCCGGTGACTTTCACGAAGAAACATCCCGCGACCAGATGAAGCGCCTGGGCATCGACCTGCCTCCTCTGGTGACTCCGGATGTGCCCGGAACCACGCGGATGCGCACCCTGCTGGAATGGATGAGGGAAGGGCAGAACGGAAAGCCGATGCAATGGGACCAGGTTATGGAGCTGGTTGCTGCGGTCCGCGAACAGCTGGGGCTTTCCCCTCGGGTTACCACCCACCGCTATACCGTCCCCGTGGAATCCCGCGGAAAAGCCGGAAAAAGGCTGCTTTGGGCCGGAACGGGCCTGCTGGGCGCGGGGATAGCCGCGGCTGCCGTTCTTCTTTTATTCCCCCGGGAGAAGGAAACCGTATCCCGTCCCCATGTTCCGGCTCCTAAACATTATCCGGATTTTTCCGCCAGCGATCATACGGAAGTCCGCGTAACTCTTCCCGGAGGAGGGGAACTGATTGTGGGAGCCCATGAAATTACCCTGGAATCCTACCGCCTGTTTTTGGACCAGTGGGCACGCCTCACTCCGGAGCTGAGGGAGGAATATTCCCACCCGGACCAGCCGGACAAGAGGACTGCTTCCCATATTCCCCAGGACTGGGAGGCTATGTGGAAGGCGGCTTCCACGCCGGGAGGCAAATGGAAAGGCAGGAAAATAACACCGCGCTCTCCCGTCGTCAACGTCACTTTCTGGGATGCCTGGGCGTATGCGAGCTGGAAGCCCGTGGCCCCCGGAGAACCGCGCTACCGCCTGCCCGAGCGCGGGGAGTGGATGGCTCTGGGGAATATGCTGGAAACGGGTGAGAAGGGGGACAGGACGCTGGTGATTGACAGATACAGCAATGATCATGATTTAAAGACCGGCGTGTGCGGCATGGCTTCCGGCGTGATGGAATGGACTTCTTCCATGGAAAAGGATCCTGCGCGCGTGAAGGAGCCTCCGGGACCGGTGGCCTGCGGCGGAGACTGGAGGCAGCCCGGCATCTCCAACCGGGTGGAATACCTGCGCTCCCGCGGCGAAAGACGGGACAACCTGGGATTCAGAATCGTGCGGAATGCCCGCTGACCCGTTTAACGACAATACTTAACATACCAATACCATGAAACATATCCTTGCAATGCTGCTGGCCCTTCTGGGGGCGTCCGGGGCCCTGGCCCAGATTTACGTGAAAGTAGTTCCGGAAAAGAAGACTTTCCTCAGCGGGGAAGCCATGTACATGAGGCTGACCATTACCAACAATTCCGGCGTGCCGGTGGAATTGAAGAGCCGGGAATATTCCTCCTGGCTGGATATCCATGTGGAGCATTCCACTGCGGGGGCGGAACTCCCCCAGTCCAAGTTTGCCCTGTTTCCGCCTCTCAAGGTTCCTGCCGGCATGAGCGTTTCCCGCAAGATTGACCTGCGTCATTTCTATGACTTGTCCCGTGAGGGCAACTACCATGTGCAGGCCGTTGTAAAAATGCCCAACCAGAAGGACATGTTTGCTTCCCAGAAATCCCTGTTTGCCGTCCGGACGGGAACACCCATGTGGTCCCAGACCGTGGCCATTCCGTCCAGTGCCAAGCGGTGCACTTTTTCCATTTGCACTATTGCCGTGCGGGGAATCCAGAAATTGTATGTGCAGACGAAGGATCCGGATACGGGAGTGGCCTACAATGCCGTGTGCATCGGTGACTGGCTGGGGACCACGCGTCCGCAGTGCATGGTGGACGGCAAGGCGAATGTCCATGTTTTCTTCCCCACTACCCCCATGCTGAGCGCGTATTCCCGCATCAACTACCGGGGAACCATGGAAAAGCTGCAGTACTATAAAAAGGTGGTGGGAGCCCCCTCCATGGTCTTTCTTCCGGACGGAAGCGTACGTGTGACGGGAGCCGTCCATTATGATCCTACCGTGAAACCCAAGACGGTGCCGGATGCCGCTGATGTTCCCGGCATGTAAATCCGTCCTGTTTCGCCGGATGTGCCACGCAGGGGAAAAGGAAAGGCAAACGTACAGCTTCTTCCGTACCGGGAAAATAAAATGTTCCGGTATTTTCCTGAGCTATTTTTCCGGCTGGGGCGCGTTTTTCAGGATGTTTTGCACGCTTTTCTGCACAACGCTGATGGGCAGGGCGTAATTTTCCGCCCGGTTCACTCTGGCGATGTTCATGCCGATGAGTTCCCCCTTGAGATTGAGCAGCGGGCCACCCATCAGCGTGTACCGGGAAGGGGTGTCATGCTGGAGGACCATAGGGAAATCATCCCTGCGTTTGCTGAACCCGCCGCTGATCAGGTCATTGGAATCCTCAGGAGCGTTTCCTCCCAGGGCCTGGCGTCTGGAACCCAGCGTGATGGTGTAGGATAACCTTTTATCCTTGCGTTTGACTTCCAGTGTCACTCTTTCTCCAACTTTTTTCCTGGACAGAATGGGGGAAACGGCGTCCAGAGCAGTAACGGGCGTGCCGTCCACCGCCAGAATCTCATCTCCGGCCTTGGCTCCGGCCTGGGCGGCGGGGCCGTCCTTGGTAACTTCCTGAATGGTACAGGGGGTGCCGAAAACGACGCCCAGGTAGGCGGTGTCTCCGTTCGGGATGGGGCGCTGCTCCGCACTAAGGGTTCCCAGCTGGGGCCGTCTGGACGTACGGGTAGTGGAGCCGTTGCTGACTACCAGGGTTCCCATGGCGGCATCATTGCTGACGGGGCCGGGAGCGTGCAGCCCGGCGGCTTCCACTTTCACTACTGCGATGTCTGTGGACGGGTCCGAGCCAATTTCCCTGAACTGCCCATATTTGGAAGAACCTACCCGGATGGTCAGATCCCTGTAGGAATGGAGTTCCGAGGCTTTGGTGGCGATGTAGCCGTCCGGGCTCAGCACAATGCCGTAAATCACAACATCGTGACCGGAAAAGAAAACTGCGCTCAAGTCCTGAAGACGTTCGCGGATGGGCTCGATAGTTTTCAGAACGGCTTTCCCGTTGATTCTCTGTTCAAAATCCAGGCTTCCGTTATTTCCTTCCGCCAGAGCGGGGTGGAACAGGGCGAAAACCAGGGGAAACAGGCAGATGCAGAAAGGAAATTTCATGATGGCTGAGTGGAGAATGGCTGGCTGTCCTGTTCCGGTGACGGCGTCAGGGAGGTCTTTCCTTCCGCTGTCTCCTCCGTCAGAGTGTTGAAATCCTTCATGGGCACGTGAAGATTGTCTTCCAGACCGGAACCGACCCTGCTGTGAATGCCAATCAGCTTTCCATCCAGGTTGAAAAGAGGGCCGCCGGAATCCCCGCGAATCAGCTTGCAGTCCGTCTGAATGACGCCGTTCTTGAGGGAAACCACCCTCCCCAGGCGCACCATCGGGCCGCGTTTCCGGTCCAGCCCCCCGCCGTGCCCCAGCGCGAACACCCAGTCCCCCACACGAGGCATTTTTTCCGCTTTTTCCACGCAGGGCAGTTTTTTGTTCAATTGGGATGTGATTTTGGCCATGCCTGCGTCCGAATTGCTGTTTTGCGCCGTGGTTTTTCCTGGAAGGCGCGTTCCATCCGGCAGGATGATTTTGAGCGTGGTTCCTTTCTTGTCCACAACGTGGGCCGCTGAAAAGACCAGGCCTTTTTCCGAAACCAGGATGCCGGAGCCGCTGCCGTTGTTTAATTCAATGCAGACCAGGGCGGGAAGCACCCGGGGAAGCATTTGCTGAAGCTGGCGTTCAATCCGCTGCAAATCCTCTACGGATTGCGGGGTGGAAGCCAGAAGACCGGCTCCATCAGCGGACTGAGCCGGCGCTGGCGGGGCCAGCAGCGCCGTGCCGCAGAGAATGGCGGAAAAACAGGGATTCCGGAGAGCCGGGGTCATGATTGCCGGTGATTATTGCCCAGAGACGGAAGTTTCCGTCTTCTGCTGCTGGTCCTCCTGTCCGCCGCCCACCAGGGAATCATGGTAATACACGCCGATAAACAAGCCTGCCAGCGTAATAAGGGTGATGAGGAGCTCTTTCATGCCGTCACAGCATAGAATGTGTATTCGCGTCTGACGAGAGAATTTCATTGATAAGCCGCATTTTGATGCAGTTCGGCAGAGCGGGGATGAATGCGGATGAGAAAATAGCCAAAATAAAGGTTGCTTTTTCCCGTGATAGGCGTATAAATCCCTCAGCGGCCGTTTCCGGTTCGCTGGCTCATTTCAAGCGGATGTAGCTCAGGGGTAGAGCGCAACCTTGCCAAGGTTGATGTCGTGGGTTCGAATCCCATCATCCGCTCCATTTTTTAAGAATTCCGGCCGGTTTGATACGGGAATAATGAGTTTGCCTGAACAGTGATATTTCCGTTTAATCGTTTGAAGGTGCGGAAGGAGGATATGGCGGTTCGTTTATTTTTGCGGAGGTGAAACAAGAGCCAGCCGGATATCTTGTTTGCAGCGGGGCCTTGTGCGCTGCCAGCTTTTGTTGATCTCCTCCGGAAGGAGAGGAATTATTGCGGAAGCCCGCTTTCCTGGATGACGGGAGTTTCCCCTGGAAGGACTTTTCTTTTTAAAAACAGCGCTGTCAAATATTTACGGACCGGTTCATCATAGAGTTTCAGGCAGAGCCAGGCCAGAAGAATGCTTCCAATGACGACGGCCAGGGCTCCGGGAAGTGAGTCCAGGAAGGAAAGCTTTTCGTTTTTCACCCACGCATAGTACAAGTAGATGAACGGGTAATGCACCATGTACAGGGGGTAGGAGATGTTGCCCAGGAAACGGCATATTTTATCCGTATGGGGATTTGTAATTTTGCCGGAAGCGCCAAAGAGGAGGATGAGCGGGAAAAATACCGCGAAGCACGCTGTTTCATAGAGGCTGTTCATCCAGAAAGCATTTTGTCCTCCCAGCCGGGGAACGGCCAGCAGAATGGCAAGAGACAGACTGCATAACCAGAAAGAATTTTTGACGTTGAACGGTTTGAACAGCCGGAACAGGAGCAGCCCGGCTGAGAAGGAGTACAACAGGCGCAGGGAGCCGCCCGTCCATTCCGTGCCGGTCATGGAGAATCCGGAGCATATGTCTCCGTTGGGGCCCCAGAAGCTGAAGGAGGCAAGGCCGCATCCGGCCGCGACAACCAGTATTGCCAGGGAACGTGTGGAGAGTTTCCGGATGAAGAGGGCATAAAGAAGGTTACCGATGTATTCAAAGAACAGGGACCAGCTCGGGCCGTTGAGCGGGTACATTTCTCCCAGACCCCGGATTTCCATGCCGGGAGGAGACGGAATGAGCAGAATGTTGACGAAGGTGGCGGCGAACAGAGAGATGACAGCCACCTGCGATACGTCCCATACGGGGCAGCCCTGGAAATAGAAGATGAGCGCGCCGATGAGCGCCCCTATCGCCACCATGGGCTGCAGGCGTATAAGGCGGCGTTTGATGAATTCCCTGGTCGTCATCGTTTTCCAGCGGTTATCATAGGCATAGCCGATGACAAAGCCGGAAAGCATGAAGAAAAAATCGACGGCCAGGTAGCCGTGGTTGATGATTTGGTCCACATGGCTGGTGGCGTAGGCTTCAAAGATGTGGAACCATACGACGACAATGGCGGCTACGCCGCGCAACCCGTCAAGAATGTGGTAGTGGTGTTTTTCACTGCCTGGGGGAATGGGAGAATGCTGCGTTTTCAACATGAGAGAAGCTGTTGTTCGATACTGTTTTTGTTTTAATGTGAAAAACCGGCTGCTCATTTTCCGCCTTTCCAGTAGATGCAGGTTCTCCGGAGGCGCAGTTGTTGAGCTGCCTAAGCAAGTACCCTTCTTCCCGGCAGATTCTTTCAACAGGTGTTTCCTGTTTTATCCGCCGGCAGGGCGATGAGCGGAACGAACGGCGGTTTTCCGGGGGGGGGGGGAAGAATCGCTTATGGCTCGGAAGATGCAGGCAACCGGGAAACCCGTCAGGATGGAACGAATGCTCAGCCTTTGCGGTAGTTTACAAGGGTTTCCATATATATTCCGGAGATACTGCCGCCGTCCATGGGGGTTATGTCCTTGAATGCGGGGTTGATGGGCTGCAGCACGTATTCCGTTTTTCCTGTTTCCGCATTTGTCCTGCGAATCAGTTTTTTCAGCGTAACGCCGCGTCCGTCGTTGTATTCCACGATGGTTCCCGGTTTGGGGATAGACGGGGCGGTATGGCGCCGCATAATCACCAGGGAGCCGTCCGGGATGAGGGGTTCCATGGATTTCCCTTCTACGCGAACCACGTATTCGTTTTTACCCAGGGGCCTTTCCATGTAAATGGTAGACGGGACAGTGTCGCTTTCCGCAAGAGAGCCTGCGGCGATGTTGCCGATTATTTGCGTACTGTATTCACGCCTGGCGTGTCCAGCATGGGACGGAAATTGTCTGACCAGGGGAACCAGGGGGGAGTGTGTTGGCCGCAGCTGGCGTTCCTCCGCCGCTTCGTCCGCCAAATCCGTCAGCCACTGGCGGAGGGGGACGCCTTTTTCAGAGGCGGCCCGTTCATATTTCCTCATGCGCTCTTCCGTGATTTCCAGCACGAGGCGATTGGTCTGGACAGGTTCGTCTTCCGGTTGAACCGTTTTGTATTGAGACATCAGGGATTGGATTTTCAACATGGCGCTGGCGGGGAAGGGGCCGGAGGGGGAGAGCCAGTTATTCACCGTACCTTTTTCCGTACCGCATTCCATGGCAAGCCAGTCACGGTTTTTCCCAATGGCCTTCAACCAGTGTTTCACATCCCCTTTTGTCGGTGTCATGGCTTGATGATACACGATTTTCGTGAATTGTCGATAGAAAGAAATAAATTGAATTCGTTAAAATATATTGACGCATTAACGAAAATCGTTAAAAAGGCGCTATGAAGTACATGCCTTTAGACCTTTCCGTAATGCAGCCGGAGCCGTTTCCGCATCCCGTGATGATGAGGTCCGACCTGTATCCCAGAAGACAGCCCTCCCGGGAAGAAAAGTGGGGCATTTGCCCCGGTTCCGTCTGCGGCGCGCTGCGGGCGCTGGTTCGTCGATGCTGGGAAGAGGCGGAGCGGCGGAAGCTGGCAATGAACATTCTTTCCGTCGCCGGAGCCTGCGTTTTCGGACTGATGGCTGTCGGCGTGTTCTGGCTGGCTGTTGAGATGGATAATTCCGCTTTGCAGGCTTCCAAGTCTTCCTGTTCCATAAAACCGTAAGCCGGCCCTTGTCCAAGGGGGGCGGAACGCTTTTTTCCTGCGGAGCTTGCTTTCGGAAATGAACGATCGCGTTTGATGCCTCCCGGTTTGTTTTTTCCGGTTGAAACGCCTGCGGACGCATGAAAGGTTCCGGCAGGAATGGGCGCCGGATTTCCAGAGGGGCTTTTTTATCCGCAGAGCAATTTGAACGGGAGAGACGGAGAGGGCTGGAGCTTGGATGACTGCATTATTTGCCGGCTGCATCACCCGGGTTCCGGAAATGCCGTCCGCCAATGCCGTTCCTGTGCGGGAATAGCGGTTGGTCATGCAGGCGGGCAGTATGGCGCCCGTTTGCGAAGAGGATGAAGCTGCGGTTCCGGATTTCTGTCCGGAGGGAACCGCATGAGATGGAGCAGGGATGCTTTTCCTCCACGTGGTCGTTTCCCGTTTATCTGGCGCGGTTTGATTTCATTCTGGCGTGGCCGCCGGGACCGGCTGTTGAAGTAGCTTCCTGAGGCGCAAGCGGGCACAGGCCTGTATGGAAATACCCTGTGGTGTCTGTCGTGCCGGGATGCGAGGCGGGGATGATGCGACCCGGGTCCGGGGCGCCCATTATTCCGGGCGTTATGGCGCTGGTCGGGAGACTGGCGGCGGAAGATGCCGCCAGGAACGGCGGCCTTCCGCTTCTGGATTCATTCCGGGTAAAAGATGCGCCTTTTGCGGAGAAAGTGAAAAATGAAGAGGCTTTTTCCGATTTTGCATGTTGAGAAATAATTTTATGACAGTTGATATGTATTCATTATAAATGAATTAAAAAGAATGAAGCAGAAAGTGCTAAAAATCTTTTGCATTATAGTTACTATAAGGAATAGCCTGAATGAAGAAAGAAGAAGGCATGGTACGCGGCCGGCGTCCTTTCCCTTCTTTTTCCGGAATCCGGCCATCGCCGTTTAAAAGGCACACCATGAAAAACAACAGACTTTTTATCAAATCATCGCCATGACCAAGAGAATGATTAAAAATGCTTCCTACGAAGGGGAACGTCCCCTGTTCGCTTCCCGCCATCTTAGGCTGGAAGACGTCATTATTTATCCGGGGGAATCCGCCCTGAAGGAATGTTCCGACATTGAAGCCGTACGGTGCGAGTTCCGGGGGAAGTACCCTTTCTGGCACAATGACGGGCTGCTGGTGGAACATTGCCTGTTCAGGGAAGGCGCCCGGGCCGCCATCTGGTATTCCCGGAATCTGCACATGAAGGATACCCGCGTGGAAGCGCCCAAGATGTTCCGTGATATGGACGGGATGGTTCTGGAGAACGTCGTTCTGACGGATGCTCTGGAATGCTGCTGGCACTGCCGTAATGCGAAGCTTCGCGGCGTGCAGGCGGAGCATGGGGATTATCTGTTCATGCACGGGGAGAATATAGATGTTGACGGCTTCCGCCTGAACGGAAATTACTCTTTCCAATATTGCAGGAATGTGGTGATACGGAATGCGGAAATCCATTCCAAGGACGCTTTCTGGAATACGGAGGACGTGACGGTGTACGATTCCGTGGTGGACGGGGAGTATCTGGGCTGGCATTCCAGGAACCTTCGTCTGGTGAATTGCCGCATTTCCGGCACGCAGGCGTTGTGCTACGCGGAAAACCTGGTTTTGGAGAATTGCACGCTCGGAGAGGATGCGGATCTCTGCTTTGAGTATTCCTCCGTGCATGCGGAAATCAAGGGGCGTGTGCACAGCGTCAAAAATCCGCGCAGCGGCCGCATTGTTGCGGAAGAGTACGGGGATATTATTCTGGACGAGCATTGCAAGGCTCCAGCCAATTGCTCCATTGAAACGGGAAAAAAACAATCCGGAGAAGCCGCATGAAGTACGATTTTGACACTGTTGTTCCGCGCCGCGGCACGAATTCCTACAAGTGGGATTCCATGCCCCGGGAGGATATTCTGCCCATGTGGGTGGCAGACATGGATTTCCGTACGGCTCCGGCGGTGACGGAAGCCATTCGGAAAAGGGCCGAACACGGCATTTTCGGGTATACGCGGGTTCCGGATTCCTATTATGAGGCGGTCGTGAACTGGTTTGAACGCCGCCACGGCTGGAAGATTAATCCGGAATGGATGATTTATACCACGGGGGTGGTTCCCGCGCTGTCTGCCGTCATACGGGCCCTGACGGTTCCCGGAGACAAGGTGCTGGTGCAGACGCCTGTGTATAATTGCTTTTTTTCCTCCATCCGCAATAACGGATGCGTTGCGGAAACCTGCCCTCTGAAATATGAGAACGGCAGATATACGCTGGATGCGGAGGATCTGGAACGGAAAGCGTCCGATCCCGCCGTCAAGCTGATGCTCCTGTGCAATCCCCATAATCCCGCCGGACGCGTCTGGACAAGGGAAGAATTGGAGGAGATGGCCGCCATTTGCCGGAGAAACGGCGTTTTCGTAGTGGCTGACGAGATTCATTGCGAACTGACGTATCCGGGCCATCCCTATACGCCGTTCGCTTCCCTCTCCGAGGACGCCCTGCGCCATTCCGTCACCTGTATTTCCCCCAGCAAGGCGTTTAATCTGGCGGGCATTCAGATAGCCAATATCGTCGCGGCGGATGAAGAAGTCCGGAAGAAGATTGACAAGGCCATCAACATCAATGAGGTGTGTGACGTCAATTCCTTTGCCGTGGATGCCTTGGAAGCGGCTTATAACGGCGGGGAGGAATGGCTGGAGGAACTGAAGCTCTACCTTTACGGGAATTACGAAATTGTCCGCGATATGCTGGCCGAACGTCTGCCGCAGCTCCGTGTGGTGCCGCTGGAGGGGACCTACCTGGTCTGGGTAGATTGTTCCGCGCTGGGACTTCCCTCCGCAGAGATCGTCCGCCTGCTGGAAGAGGAGGGGCGGGTGCTCGTCAACGGCGGGGAAATGTATGGGGAAACGGAGGGGCGCTTCATTCGCCTGAACATCGCCTGTCCCCGGAAGCTGCTGCTTGAGGGGCTAGAAAGAATCAGCCATACGCTCTGCGGCCACATTTCCGGAACACGAACGTGCCCGGCGTCCCCTGCAGGTTCTTAACAGGTAGAACGGTTTTAATAACAAGTAATCAAGTTGGCATGGAAAATAAGATGACGAGAAGAACATGGCTCCAGTCTTCCACCGCAGCCCTGGCGGGCCTGGCTTTGCCGGAGTATGCCCTGGGCGCGGTTGCGGAGAAGGGTGGAGCTTCCAGGGTCTGGATGACGAAGGAAATTTCTCCGGAGGCTCTCGTGAGGATTTACGAGGCTCTGGGGCGTCCGGCCGCGGGAAAGGTAGCTGTCAAGATCAGCACCGGGGAACCGGGCGGCCATCATTTTTTGAGTCCGGCCTTAATCAAAGGCCTGGTGCAACGGGTGAACGGCACCATCGTGGAATGCAATACGGCTTACGGAGGCAAACGCTCACGGACGGAGGACCATTTGCAGGCTGCGAAGGATCACGGTTTTTCCGATATTGCGCGGGTGGACATCATGGACGCGGAAGGAGAGTTCACTATCCCGGTGAGGGACAGGAAGCACCTGGAATACGATATTGTGGGGGATCATTTGAAGAATTATGATTTCATGGTCAATCTGGCCCATTTCAAAGGGCATGCCATGGGCGGCTTTGGCGGCGTGATCAAGAACCAGTCCATCGGTGTTGCCTCGGCAGCCGGGAAGGCGTACATCCATTCCGCCGGAAAGACGCGGGATGTTTCCTCCGTGTGGAACAATCTGGCCAGTCAGGATGATTTCCTGGAGTCCATGGCGGCTTCCGCGCAGGCGGTGGCGGATTACTTCGGGGACAGAATTTTGTACATCAATGTGATGAATAATCTGTCCATTGACTGTGATTGCGATTCCCACCCCCATGCGCCGGAAATGAAGGACATCGGTATTCTGGCCTCCCTTGATCCGGTTGCTCTTGACCAGGCCTGCCTGGATCTCGTTTACGCCGTCAGGCCGTCCGAAGGGAATGACAACAGGCCCCTGGTGGAGCGTATTGAAAGCCGCCATGGGCGGCATACGGTAGAGTATGCCGAGAAGATAGGTCTTGGCAGCAGGAAGTATGAACTGAAAGAGCTGAAACCGCTGCAGGCCGTTTAATCGGCAATTTCCTTTTTAGCATCAAAAAACAATAGAAAAAACTGTTATGGAAAAAATCATTTTGAACAATGGCGTTACGATGCCTGTCCTGGGGTTTGGCGTTTTTCAGATTCCCGACGCTAAGGAGTGCGAACGCTGCGTGCTGGATGCGATTGAGGTCGGCTACCGTTCTATTGATACCGCGCAGATTTACGGCAATGAGGAAGCCGTAGGCCGCGCAGTGGAGAAGAGCGGTGTTCCGCGGGAAGAATTGTTCCTAACTACGAAGGTGTGGATTTCCAACGGCGGGTATGAGAAGGCGAAGGCGTCCATTGACGAATCCCTGCGCAAGTTGCGTACGGATTATCTGGATCTGCTGCTCATCCACCAGCCTTTCAACGATTACTACGGCACTTACCGGGCCATGGAAGAAGCGAACCGGGCCGGAAAGGTCCGTGCCATCGGCGTAAGCAATTTTTATCCGGACCGCTTTGTGGATCTGGCGGAGTTCTGCGAGATCAGGCCCGCCGTCAACCAGGTGGAAACGCATGTGTTCAACCAGCAGAAAAAGGCCCGTGAAGTGATGGAAAAGTACGGTACCAGAATAGAATCCTGGGGGCCTTTTGCGGAAGGTCGCAATGGGTTTTTCTCCAACCCCGTGTTGAAGGGCATTGGAGAGAAATACGGCAAGACCCCGGCGCAAACAGCCCTGAGGTTCCTGATTCAGCGTGGAATTATCGCCATTCCTAAGACGACCCGCCGGGAAAGGATGGTGGAGAATTTCAACGTCTTTGATTTTACTCTTTCCCAGGAGGATATGGAGGCTATCGCCAGGCTTGACCGGGGAGAGAGCCTTTTCCTGTGCCACCAGGATCCGGAATCGGTTTTGTACCTGATCAATTACGGGAAGTAATCATTCACATTAGATATTGGACATATGACCGTTATTTCATTGACAAGGATTTGTCTGGCTTTCTCCGCAAGCCTTTGCTGCGCAGGGAGCTTATCCGCTGAACATCATCATACCGACACTAACAAAATCATGACCGAAAAACTGAATGTAACGCAGGAATGGGATAAAGTGTTTCCTAAAAGCGACAAGGTAACCCACCGCAAGGTAAGTTTCCGCAACCGCTATGGCATTACGCTGGCTGCGGATTTGTATATGCCACGGAATGTCAACGGGAAATTGCCGGCTATTGCCGTTTCCGGCCCTTTCGGCGCCGTGAAGGAACAATCTGCGGGGCTTTATGCCCAGACGATGGCCGAACGCGGTTTTCTGACGATCGCGTTTGATCCCTCGTATACGGGAGAAAGCGGCGGATTTCCCCGCTATGTCGCATCTCCGGATATCAATACGGAGGATTTCTGCGCCGCCGTCGATTACCTCTCTACCCGTGATGACGTGGATTCGGAACGTATCGGAATCATTGGCATTTGCGGCTGGGGCGGCATGGCGGTCAATGCGGCGGCTATCGACACCCGCATCAAGGCTGCGGTAACGTCCACGATGTACGATATGAGCCGCGTGAACGCGAACGGCTATTTCGACGCGATGGACGCCAACGCCCGTTATGAGCTTCGCAAACAACTGAATGCCCAGCGCACGGCTGATGCAAAGAACGGCTCTTATGCCCTCGCGGGGGGCGTGCCTGATCCTCTGCCCGCGGATGCTCCCGGATTTGTGAAGGATTACTACGATTATTATAAGACGCCCCGCGGCTATCACAGGCGTTCGCTCAATTCAAATGGCGGATGGAATGTCACTTCGGCGCTTTCCTTCATCAATATGCCCCTGCTGGCGTACAGCAGTGAAATCCGCAGCGCCGTGCTCATGATTCACGGGGAAAAAGCCCATTCGCGCTATTTCAGCGAAGACGCCTTCAGGAAGTTGAAGGGGGACAACAAGGAGCTGATGATCATTCCCGGCGCGAGCCATGTGGATCTTTATGACAATCAAGCCGGCGTTATTCCTTTCGACAAAATCGAACAGTTCTTTCTGGAGCATCTGAAATAAGGGGGTCCGCTGCTGAATTTGGGAAAGAAAGACGGAACGTAATGAAACGCAAGGATTTTTTGAAGATAACGTCCGGTTTTGCCTTATCCCTGGTTTCCCGGGGATGGGCCGGGGAGGGTTCTTCTTTGCTGCCTGATGGTCCGGGGGCTTCTTCCGGGGTGCCGAAGAAGGGTTTTCTTGGGGAATCCCGGCGCCTTGGAGGCCTAGAAGTGTCCCCCATCGGGCTGGGTTGCCTGCCGATGGTGGGTTATTACGGCGGCAAGTATGATAAACAGGAGATGATTGCCCTGATACGCCGGGCTTTTGACAAAGGAGTTACTTTTTTTGATACGGCGGAAGTGTACGGGCCTTATACCAGTGAGGAATGGGTGGGGGAGGCTCTCGCCCCTGTCCGCAACCAGGTCAGAATAGGAACCAAATTCGGTTTTGGCGTGGAGGAAGGCCGTCCTTCTTCCCTGAACAGCAGGCCCGACCATATCCGACGTGCGGTGGAAGGTTCCCTCAGGCGTTTGCGTACCGACCACATTGACCTGCTTTACCAGCACCGGGTGGACCCGGATGTTCCGATGGAGGAGGTGGCAGGTACGGTGAAGGAATTGATGCAGGAGGGAAAAGTGCTGCATTTCGGCCTGTCCGAAGCCGGCGCCCGTTCCATCAGGAGGGCCCATGCCGAGTGTCCGGTGAGCGCCGTCCAGAGCGAATACGCTATCTGGTGGAGGGAACCGGAGACGAAGATTTTTCCCACGTTGGAAGAGTTGGGCATCGGTTTTGTTCCGTATTGTCCGCTGGGGTGCGCCTTTCTGGCAGGGGCCGTCCGGGAGGACAGCCGTTTTCAAAAGCGGGACCGCCGCGCCACTTTGCCCCGGTTTACTCCGGAAGCCCTCAGATTCAACATGCCGCTGGCTGTTCTTGTCCGGGAATGGGCGGAACGCAGAGGCATGACTCCGGCCCAGTTCGCCCTGTCCTGGATGCTTTCCCGGAAACCGTGGATTGCGCCTGTTCCCGGAACAACCAATCCAGCCCATCTGGATGATTTTCTGGGAGGGGCTTCCGTCCGCCTGTCCGAACCGGAACTCAAGGAATTCGACCTTGCCTGTTCCAGAATTCCCCTGATGGGGCACCGGGCGGATCCGTTTACGGAGAGCCAGATTGACAAGTAGTTTTGCCGGCGCGTTCCCTTCCGTTGAGTTGTTTGCGGCGGTGGAGGAAGGATGTTAAGCTATTTTTAAGAAAGAGACATATGATTCTGATTTTCGGAGCATTGCTGGCGGTTTACGTTTTCTGCCGCGCTATTTTGCCGCTGAAGCTGAAATGGGGCTGGAAGCTTCTGCTTGCCGCCCTGTTGGCGGTGGCGGCATTCAAATTCCACTTGCTGCATTTGTTGGGAGGCCCCATGTTTTTCTCCCCGGTTTTGCCGGGAAACGTTCTGCTGGCGGCCGCGTGGCTGTTCTCCGTTCTTTTCCTGTTTTTTTTCCTGCTGCTGGCGGCGGATGTGGTGCGGGCACTGTATCTGCTGGTTTTGTTCTGCCTGCGGAGGAACAGGACGGAAAGGTTCCGCATCATTGGCAACCGGGTGAATGCTGTTTTGCTGGTTCTTTCCGCCGTGCTGGCAACTGTGGGCCTGATCGGAGGCACCAGAGTGCCCCAGGTGAAGGAGGAAACGATTGCCGTGAACCGTCTGCCGGAGGAGGCGGACGGATTGACGGTCGCCGTGCTGGCGGATCTTCATGCGGACGGCATTACAAGGGAGGAGCGCATTCGGAAGATTGTGGAGCGCACGAACGCCCTGAATCCGGACATCGTCGTGATTGCCGGAGATTTCGTGGACGGGACGGTGCCCGTGCATGGCGGCGATTTGAGGCCGCTTGCGGATTTGAAGGCCAGATACGGGGTGTTCGGCGTGCCGGGCAATCATGAGTATTACTCCGGTTATGAGGAGTGGATGGAGTTCCTGCCCACTCTGGGCATTCGTATGCTTCTTAACGAACACGCGCCGGCGGGAGGGGAGGCCGTGGTATTGGCCGGTGTGACGGATCCTGTGGCCGGCATCATGAGGAAGGAGGAGCCGGATATAAGCAAGGCGTTGAAGGATGCCCCGGAAAAGGGAGTGCGCATCCTTGTTTCCCACCAGCCGCGGCTGGCCCGGGAGGCGGCTGCGCACGGCGTGGATCTTCAAGTGTCCGGCCATACGCACGGAGGCATGATTGCCGGCGTGGACCGGCTGGTGGCGCGTTTTAACGAGGGATTCGTCTCCGGGCTGTACACGGTTGGTCATATGAAGCTGTATGTTTCCAATGGGGCGGGGATTTGGAACGGCTTTCCCATCCGCATCGGCGTTCCATCGGAAATTGTTCTGATTCGGCTTCGGAACGAATAACATATATTGATAAAGCAGTTTAGGAAGTGATGCGGTCAGGCTTGCCGGAATTGTTGAAAAAATATTGACTTATAGTTACTCTAATGTTTAGACAGAAATAAGGAACAAGGTCAGGCAAGGGAAATGCCGGATGAAACCGTTTTTTCCGGACGCCTTTTGCCGCTCCTTTTAACCGGATAAAAATATATGAAAACGATATCAATGATATGCACGCTGGCCGCGGCCCTGATGACAGGAGCCGGATGTTCGGGACAGGAACAACCCAAGGTTTCCGCGGAACCTTCCAGGGTTCTCATTGCCTATTATTCATGGGGAGGCAATACGAAGTACGCCGCTGCTCAAATTCAGAAGGCGACGGGTGGAACGCTGTTTGAAATCAAGCCGGTCAAACCCTATCCCTCCGAATATCGGGAATGTACCGTGCAGGCCAGGAAGGAGATTCAGGAAGGGGGTCGGCCGGAACTGGCCGCCAAGGTGGAGGATATGGGCAAGTACGATGTGATTTTCATCGGCAGCCCCAACTGGTGGAGCACCATTGCGCCGCCGGTCGCGTCTTTCCTGGCAAGTTACGACCTTTCCGGCAAGACGGTGATTCCATTTGTGACGCATGGTGGCGGCGGCATGGCGCGCTGTGCGGACGAGGTTCGGAAGCTGTGTCCCAAGTCCACCGTTCTCAAGGGAGGCGCTTTTGCCGGGGAAGGAATACGGACGACGAGGGCCGCGCTCGTCAAGTGGGTCAATGAGACGATTTCCATCAACAAATAATGATTTTATGAAACGAACCATCGCGGGAATGGCTTTTTCCCTTGCCTGTCTGATGAACCTTTCAGGAGCCCAAACCATAAATCACGATAAAGTGGAAATGGAGAATGGCAAAAATACGGGCATGTGCGTCAAGCTACCGATGCAGCCTGATGGTATCGTTCGTCTCTCAAAAATAGAAGTGCATTCTGAATATTTGGAGGAATATATGAAGTACGCCATCGAAGTGGGGGAAATCTCCCTGCGCACGGAACCGGGCGTGTTGACCATGTACGCTGTTGCGGAGAAAGAAAATGCCTGCAAGATAACCATTCTCGAAACTTACGCCAGCCAAAAGGCATATAAGTCGCACATCGCATCGGCTCATTTCCAGAAATACAAGCAGGGAACGAAGCACATGGTTAAGGCATTGGTTTTATCCGACCAGACGCCGCTGAATCCTTCAAGCAGCATTGCTAATATTATTAAATAACATAATAATGAATAAGATTATTTTATTTCTTTCAATTAGTTTTTTCATAACAAATTCTATGTCGCAGGAAAAGATAGTACAGACGGCGGGACGCACTCAGTTAGGAGAGTTTGCTCCCAAATTTGCGGAACTCAACGATGATGTTCTTTTCGGTGAAGTATGGAGTCGGACTGACAAGCTCGGTCTGCACGACCGCAGTTTGGTAACCGTCACCTCCCTGATCAGCCAGGGCATCACCGACAATTCGCTCGTTTTCCATCTTCAGTCGGCAAAGAAGAACGGCGTTACCCGTACCGAGATTGCTGAAATCATCACCCACATCGGTTTTTATGCCGGTTGGCCGAAAGCATGGGCGGCATTTAATCTGGCCAAAGACGTATGGGCGGAAGATACGGCGGGCGAAGACGCCAAAGCCGCTTTCCAACGTAAGATGATTTTTCCTGTAGGCGAGCCGAATACGGCATACGCCAAGTATTTTACAGGCAACAGTTATCTTGCGCCCGTTTCACGCGAACAGGTGAATATCTCCAATGTGACCTTTGAACCCCGCTGCCGCAATAACTGGCATATTCACAAAGCGACGAACGGCGGCGGGCAAGTGCTTATCGGCGTGGCCGGACGCGGCTGGTATCAGGAAGAAGGAAAGCCTGCTGTGGAAATTCTTCCTGGCACAGTCATCCATATTCCCGCCAATGTGAAGCACTGGCACGGGGCTGCCGCCGACAGCTGGTTCTCCCATTTGGCTATCGAGATTCCCGGTGAGAATGCGTCTAATGAATGGCTTGAGCCGGTGACGGATGATGAGTACGGTCAGCTTCAAAAATAAAACGGATTTTTTATGACCGACGCGGAATATGCGGAGGCGGCGGGAAACAGATAAGAACGCAGAGCGGCCGGGATTCCTCATTGGGAAATCCCGGCCGCTTTCTGTTGCGGATTTAAGGCAGGGCTTATTCCTCAGGAGCGATGTTCGGCTCGCTGGCGCTGATGTAGTTCAGCGGATTGCAGCTGTCCGGCCTGCGGTTATCTAAAAGGTCCTGATAAAATTTTTTCTTGTATTTCAACACTTCCATTTGTTTTTTCAGGATGCGGAGCTGTTCCCGGAGACTTTTCTCCTGCTTGAAAATCAGTTCGGCGCGCTCCGGAATGGTGGAGTCCCCTTCCTGGCACAGGTCGATGTAGTGTTTGACGCCTTCAATCGGGAGGCCCGTCATCCGGAGGCAGTGGACCAGGCGGAGCCACCCCAGGGTATAGTCGGAAAACATACGGGCATTCCCTCCGCTGCGGTCCACGTCCGGGATTAATCCGGCGTTTTCGTAATACCGGATGGTGTAGGCTGACATTTCCATCATTTCCGCAACCTGCTTGACAGTGTATCTGGGGGTGCGGTCATAAGAAGGGCGGTAGGTGCCGGATGGATTTTTCTGTTTAATCATCGTGTGACTGATAGCTTACAGTTACTCCAATATACGAGGTGTTGCCGGATGACAAGTTTTTTACTGTGCTTCACGGGAATAACGTATTTAAAGGCTTGGGAAAACGGCGGTAACTTCATTCCGTAGAGGGAGGAACGGGCTGTGCGTCGGAATATAGGGGAAGGAGGCAAATGAGTTGACTGGCTTTTCCTCCCCGTTACAATGAAGTCCGCTCCGGGGACGGAGCCTGTAATTATGATTATTGCCTCCCTTTCCGATTCCGCCCGTTACGAAATGTTGAATCCCCTGTTCAGGAGAGCTTTCGATTTTATCAGGGAGGCTGCTCCGGCAGCCCTGGAAACTGGCCGCCATGTCCTGGAGGAAGACGCCCTGACCGTGATGGTGAATGAAGCGGTGATGAAGAAGCGGGAGAACGCCCGCATGGAAGTGCATGACCGGTTTATTGACATCCACGTGCCCCTTTCCCGGGAAGAGGGATTCATGTGGAAAGAGCGCGCGGCGCTGGAAAAGCCTTCCGAACCATTCAGCAGGGAAAAGGACGCTCAGCATTATGATGATGCGCCGGACACCTCTTTTGTCGTGAGACCGGGGCAGTTCGCCATTTTTTTCCCGGAGGATGCGCATGCCGGCTGCATTGGGGAAGGAAAGATTCTGAAACTGGTGATTAAAGTCAGAACAGCCTGAACCTCATTCCGGAAAAACAGTCCGGAATGGAGAACAGGCCGTTTCTTCAATTTGCGGGCGGGAGTTGCGTTATTTTCCGTCTTCCTTCCGGGCGTCCTGTAAAGCGTTTTCCGGAATCCATACGGCCACATTGCCGCCGTGGACAAGAAACCGGCCGTTGCCTTCCCCGTCAATGGAGACGGTTTCCTCCACGTTGCCGGTGGCTTCCTTCCAAGTTTCCCCTGCGTGCTGCTTGCCCACGTTCATGACTTTGTCTCCATCCTCTCCATTGGAAATGAGCACAGCCACGCCGGAATGCGGGTGCTCTTCATCTCCCACACGGGTGAAGCCGATGGTGTTCGGGTGGTCAAAGTAGTAATTTTGTTCCCCGAAAGCATGGTTTTTACGGATTTCCAGCAGATTGTCGATGATGGCGCGGTGCATGGGCGGGTTGCCGCTCACACCGTAATAGTCCCCGTAGAAGATGCAGGGATAACCTTCCTTCATGAGCAGGATGAGCGCATAGGCGGAGGGTTTGAACCAGTCTTCCACAGCTGATTCCAGGGAACTGCCCCACTGGGAATCATGGTTGTCCACAAAGGTAACGGCCAGCGTAGGGTGGTTCTGAACCAGGGTTCCGTCCAGAATTTTGGAAAGGTCGTAATCGCGGCCCTGCTTGGAGGCCTGGTACATGTTGTAGTGCAGGGGGACGTCAAACAGGTCCACTTTGTAGCGTTCCTCCTTGAGGTAATCGTCCAGGGATTCCAGATCCTGTTTCCAGTATTCACCCACGGCGTAGAAGTCTGCTCCCCTTTCCTTGCGGACGGCCGCCAGGAATTTCCTGATGAATTCGTCATTGATATGCTTGATGGCATCCAGCCTCATGCCGTCCAGATCCAGTTCCCGGGATACCCATATTCCCCATCTTTCCATTTCTTTCACCACTTCCGGGTGGTTGAAGTCCAGATTGGCGAACATAAGGTAGTCGTAGTTGCCGTTTTCTTCATCCACGCCTTCGCTCCAGCTTTTGCCGTCTCCCATAATCTTGAAAATGGAGGTTTTTTCCGTGCGTGCGTCATAGTCCGTTCCGGTGAAGTGGTACCAGTGCCATTTGAAGTCGGAATATTTGTTTCCGCGGCCGGGAAAGTTGAAGCCGGTCCAGCCTTCAATCTCGTAGGCATCCGTAATTTCCTTGTCGCGGTTCTGCTGGTCCACTTCCTTGGCCATGAATTTTTCCGTATAGTCCGCTCCTGCCTTGTGGTTCATGACGGCGTCCAGATAAACGCCTACGTGGTGTTCATGAAGAGCCTTGATGGCCTCCTGGAGTTCCTGCCTGGTGCCGTATTTGGTGCGGACGGTGTTTTTCTGGTCGAATTCCCCCAGGTCAAAAAGATCATAGGTGCCGTATCCTACGTCGTTTTGTTCCTTCCCTTTGTAGGCCGGAGGAATCCAGACGGCCGTGACGCCCATTTCCTCCAGATGGGGGGCGTCATCCTTCAGCTTGTTCCAAAACTGTCCGTCGTTGGGCAGGTTCCACTCAAAATACTGCATCATGATTCCGTTTTTCATTTGATCTGATTCCTTGTAAATACTGTTCGGGTTGTTGCGCTTCCGGAAGCTGTCCGGTGGAAAAGCGGTTCTTCTGGGAGGGGCCCCGGATGGGGAGACCATGCGAGGCCTTCAACAGAATAGAGTCCTGAAAGTGCGGCGCGTTAGGCGTACTGCCGGTCTTATGTCCCGCAAAAACGCCAGCGGGAAAAACGGCAAGGCAGGGAGGACTTTTCTCCGGAGAATGGGAAAAAGCGTTTCACCGCCTTCCATATCCCCCCGGAAAGAATGTGCCCTGGGGCGGATTCGTGCCAATAAGGCAGGGGGGAGAAAGGTTATGCCTTTCCCGTGCCGGGAACCAGGTAGTGCCTGTTTTTCAGCCGGTAGTATTTCAGGAACCGGCGGATGAAGAGCAGGGTGACGATAAAGGAAAGCACGTCTGCCAGAGGAAGGGATGCCCAGACTCCGTCCTGTCCCCAGAAACGGGGCAGGACCAGCAGGAACGGCAGCAGGAAGAGCATCTGGCGCGTCAGGGACAGGAAGATTGCCAGACGGGCTTTTCCAATGGCCTGGAAGAAGTTCCCGATGATGATCTGGCTGCCGATGAGCGGAAAGGCCAGCACGCAGATGATCAGACCGTTGGCCGCCAGGCTGATGAGCGAGGCGTCATCCGTGAAAAGCCCGGCAATGCCGCGGGGAAAGAAGACGCAGGCCAGGAATCCCAGCGTGGTGAAGGATGTCCCTGCCAGAACTCCGTATTTGAGGGTGAGCAGAACGCGGCCCGGCTTCATGGCTCCGTGGTTGTAGCCGATGATGGGCTGCATTCCCTGAGTGAGGCCGATGACGAGCATGGCGAACAGAATAAGAATGCGGTTGATGATGCCGTAGGCCCCGATGGCCAGGTCCCCCCCGTGATCCGCAAGCTGCCTGTTGATGGCGACGGTGACCGCGCTGCCGCAGACGTTTACCAGGCAGGGAGCCATCCCGATGGACAGGATGCCGGTGACGATGGTCTTGCGCAGCTGCCAGATGCCGCGGCGGAAGTGGACCGTGCTAGCCGCATCGGAAAAGTGTAACAGCACGCGCACCATGCCGACGACCTGGGCGAGAAGGGTGGCCACGGCTGCTCCGGTAATGCCCCATTTGAACCAGAAGATGAAGATGGGAGCCAGGATGATGTTGATTCCTACGGAAAGAAGGGTGGAGCCCATGGCTTTTTTAGGGTAGCCGGTAGCTCTCATCACATGATTGAGGTTGAAGAAGACGTACGTGACGGGCAGGCCCAGCAAGGTAATAAGCATGAAGTCGTACGCATAGGTGAGGGTTTGCCCGCTGGCGCCGAAGGCGGTCAGGATTTCCGTAAGGAAAAGAAGCGTGGGAATCACCAGCACCACAGCGGCAATCAGACTCATGATGAGGACGTTGCCAAGCGTACGCTCAGTTCCTTCCTGGTCTTTTCTTCCCAGCCGGATGGAGCTGATGGCCGCCCCGCCGATGCCTACCAGCGTGCCCAGGGCGAAAGTCAGGTTCATGATGGGGAAGGTGACGGCCAAGCCGGACAGGGCCAGAGGCCCCACGCCGTGACCGATGAACACGCTGTCAATGATGTTGTACAGGGAGTATACCACCATGCCGGCGATGGAGGGCAGGGAGTACTGGATCAGCAGACGCCATACGGATGCGTTTTCCAATTCTGCGATGTTGCGTGACTGGGCTGCCATGGACGTTCCTCCTTTCAAAACAGGTGGCAAACTATAAAAACGCACGGATGGGTTGTCAAGCTGTCCACCTGTCCGGAAAACGGCCTTTTTCCCCAGTTTCAGAGAGAGGGCTGTTTTTGATTGACTGTGGAAGCTTTTGGGGGTTGAGTCCTTTCCGCCTTTTTCAGAAGCATGCCATGACCATGTCCGTTTTCTCTTTCCTGCGTCTTGTCTCCGTTTGCGGCGCCGCTCTTATGGGTTCTTCCTGTCTGCCCATGTTTGGCGCCGGGCAGGTGCTGGCGGGAAGCAGCCTCGCGGAAGGTCTGCTGCCCTCTTCCTCTCTGGATCTTGTGTGGAGAGGAGACATCCGTTCTTTTCCCTCTTCCGGTTTGAGGACGCCCCGCGGGTTCAAAGTTTCTCCCGCGGATTCTTATTCCCTGCTGATGGAAGCGCGCCCGGGGATTGCCGGAGAGTGGGCCTGCTATCATGATCGCAGTAATTACTACTGGGCTTTTGTAGCCGGAAAGAAGGAGGAGGAAGCGGGGCTTTACGCCGTGCGCCGCGGCGTGGCCGTAAGCGGCATTTCCGGAGAAATTGAAGATGCCCCCGCCGTGCAGGATGCTCAGCCATTCTCCGCCATGTAAGCACAGGTTCTGGTCTTTTTGCAAAAAATGCTGCCGGAACCCCGTTTTCCGGCAAGTTGGACACGATAGGTTTGACAGGCAGCTGTTATTGCGGGCGTATTATGAACCGCATGAAGTTCCTTTTATTATCGTTTGCATGGGTGTGCATGGCTTGCGCCGGAGCATGGGGGCAGGATACGGCCCCGTCTTTCCCGGCCAATGGGGCCAATTACAGGCTGTTTCCGGCGGACCGGCCTCCGCTGGTTCCCAAACCCCAGCAGCTGCGCTGGGACGACAGGGCCATTCCCGTGCAGTCCGTACGCATTTTGGCTCCGTCTCCGTCCAGGACTTCCTATCCGGAACAGATGAAGTTCATTGTTTCCGAATTGAAATCTTTTCTGGCGGAGCACCGCGTGAAGGTGGCTCCGGACGGGACTTTTGCCGTTAAATTCGTCAAGGGGGATGTGAAAGCCGGCACGGAAAATTCCAAGCTGAAGGAGGAAGCCTATTCCCTCCGTGTAACTCCCGGCGGCGCACTCATTACGGCGATGGATACCAGAGGATTCTATTACGGCATGAAAACGCTGGAGCAGCTTCTTTTGCGCCGCGGCGGGACGACGACCATTGCCGCCTGCGATATCGTGGACTGGCCGGATTTTGAAATCCGCGGATTCATGAACGATGTGGGACGCAATTACATGCCGCTGCCTCTGATTGCACGGGAGCTGGATTCCATGGCGCAGCTCAAGCTGAACGTTTACCACTTCCATTTTACGGAGAATCCCGGCTGGCGGCTGGAATCCAAAATTTATCCGGAGCTGAACGATTCCAGGAATTATACGCGCATGCCTGGCAAGTTTTACACGCAGAAGGAGTTTAAGCAGCTGGTGGAATACTGCCGCCTGCGCAACATCCTTCTGATTCCGGAGATGGATATGCCGGGGCACAGCCAGATGTTCCGCAAGGCGCTCAACGTGAAGATGAGCGATGAAAAGGCCACCAAGGCCCTGGTGGCCCTGATCAAGGAGTTATGTTCCCTGGTTCCCAAGGAGAAAATGCCCATTATCCACATCGGCACGGATGAGGTGCGCGGCAGGGATGAGCAGGTGAACAATGAGATTCTGAAGGAGTACATCAATGCTGTGGAATCCTGCGGCCGCATTCCCATGAGATGGCAGCCCGGCCTGACGCCGAAGGGCTATAACGGCTCCATCCAGCAGTTATGGTCCGGCCGTCAGAACCGCGGCGCGTGGCCTACTGACGGAGCGAAGTACGTTGATTCCCTGGAAACTTACCTGAATCATCTTGATCCGTTTGAAACGGCCATGACGATGTATTTCCGCCGGGCATGTCCGTTCCGGAATGCGGAAGGACTGGGCATGATGCTGTGCTCTTTCCCGGACCTGGAAATCACGGATCCGCGCAACCAGGTGCTTCAGACGCCCGTTTACGCCGGGATGGCGTTCGTTTCCGAACCCTTGTGGAATAATCCCCATGAGAAGGTGCAGGGAGATCCCAACCAGGACGAATACATGAAGTATTTTTCCAATTTGCCCGTGCAGGGAGATCCTCTGCTGAAAGGATTTGCGGATTACGAGAACCGAGTGCTCGCCATCCGGGACCGCTTTTTCATGGATAAGGAGTTTAATTACGTGCGGCAGGCGAATATCCCCTGGAAATTGCTGGGACCTATTCCCAACGGCGGTAAGACGGAAACGGAATTCGCCCCGGAAGAGGACAACAAGGCAGGGAAGATGAAGGATTCCTACGAGATTGACGGCGTCACCTATGAGTGGTCCGGAGACGATTACACGGGGGCCACCATCATTTTCAAGCATTACTGTGATTTCCCGACGCTGTTCAATGGCGCGAAGATAGGAGCTTATCCCCACAAGAACCATACTTATTACGCGCAGACCTGGATTTATTCCCCCAAGGCGCAGACGGTGCCTTTCTGGATCAGCGGGCATACCTGGGCCACGTCCGACTGGCGCAACGGTCCGGCGAGCGTTCCCGGCAAATGGTTCCATGCGGATCCCAAATTTTTCGTGAACGGCCGGGAGATTGCCCCTCCGCAATGGAAAAAGCCGCGCAACAGCGGCGTGCTGGTGGATGAAAACTACCATTTCCGGGAGCCTTCCATGGTTCCGTTGAAGAAGGGGTGGAACCGCGTGCTGGTGAAGAGCCCCAGCAACAATTCCGCGCGCCGGTGGATGTTCACTTTTGTTCCGGTGCTGGTGAATCCCAAGACGCCCGGATGCAATGTGAAGGAATATCCCGGCCTCAAATTTTCCACACGCCCGGAATAGAAAATTGCGTGATGAGCATCCGGAGTTGGAATGATCCGGTTGCGGTGTCCGCCATCATCATTACAAAAGAAGCCGCGCTTTCGGCAAAAGCGCGGCTTCTGATTGCATGCAAAGGACGCGAATACGAAATTAAGCCCTCCCCGGCGGCACGCCATCAGAGCGGCAAGTTCCGGCGGGCTGAGGGAAACCGTGGGCGGTTCCAGTACGGGAGCACGGGAAGAACCGCTTCATTGTAGTTTCAATGAAAGCCGGGTAATTCTGTATTGTTACAGTATTTTCCAGGGAATATTTTCCAATAGTTCGTCAAAGCCGAGCCCTGTGCCTCCGGGAACAGCTGCCTGAGGGTTCATGCCGCCCATCCGGTCAATAAAGGGGTCCGGCTCAAACAGGAGATGAGTGCAGAGGCCGCAGAGGGGAATTTCCGTGGGAAGGAAGTTGCGGTAATACTCCGCCGCCTGGTAAACGGCCCAGAGCTGCCCTACGGGGTGATCCATGACGGTAGTGAAGACGGGAGGCTCGTAAAGGTATTCCGGCGTTGCTTCCCGCGCGGGTTTGACGATGCGGATGATGGGCAGGTCTGAGGAAATAGCCGGCTGGTGTTCCACGTCCGAACCCATGTCCAGGGCCAAAGGCATGCCGGCGTCCACCAGACGTTCCCAGCTCTGGATGGAGAAGGGGCACGGGTCTTCTATGAAGTCTATCCTGGTTTTCAGATGGTGGGGCAGGGATTTCCAGAATTTCAGGGCATCGTTTTCATTCAGGCATCCGTTGAAATCCAGCCGCCAGCGCCAGGAGGGGACCATGGATGCCAGCATCGTCAGCCGTTCCAGGGAGGCGGTCAGATTGGCGCTGGCCTTGATTTTTCCTGCCTTGAATCCCTTGGATTCCATGATGCGAATGGTGGCGGGGCTGACGCAGGAGGGAAGCGTGGCGTGGCTTTCCGGAATGTGAAGACCGTCAAACAGGCTGACGCCCCTCGCGCGTGCTTCTCCGTCCGTTCGGGCGCATTCCGCGGCGCGGACGCCCAAAGGCAGAGGGCGGCCCTTTCTGAGCGCGTCCAATTCTTCCTGCAGGGTGGCGTCTCCCAGTTCCGGCCACGGCTGGATGCAGCCGTACCCGCCTTCATCCGTTTTAATAAGGGCTCCCTTCCTGCACACTTCCGCGGCTCTGGCGTTCAGAGGGCCGCAGGCTGTTAAAGAATATTCATGGTAAAACACAACTTTAATTCAAACAACCTTTCCATCTTTTGTCACGATGAAAAAAGGTTTTCATTGGATTTTGGAGGGTGAAACGTCTAAGCTCTGCGTCATGTACAGAACATTGGTGTTCGGAGCGGACGGCCGGGTGGGAAGCCGTCTGGCAGCGTATCTGGAAGAACATGGCCTGGAGGTGGTGAAGTGCGGACGGGGCTTTTGTGATTTGAAGGATTTAAGCGCTTTGAAACGTGTTCTGCTTTCTTCCGGAGCCACACATGTGGTGAATTGCGCCGCTGTAAGCGGATTGGAAGCCTGCCTGGATGATCCGGAGACGGCCCATCGCGTCAACGCCATGGCTCCGGAGATGATGGCGCGCATTTGCCGCCTGGAGGGTATGCGCTTTATCCATTTGAGTACGGACTATGTGCTGGACGGCAGGAGAGAAGGCCTGAAAACGGAGGAGGGGAAGTGCCGCCCCGTGAATGTGTACGGGGAGTCCAAGCTGGAGGCGGAATTCCGTGTGCGGGAGGAGATGCCGGATGCTCTGGTGGCCCGCGTTTCCTGGGTATTCGGCAATCCGGGACGGCCCTCATTCCTGGAGATGGTGTTGCGGCGGGCAATGAAAAGGGAGCCCCTGGCCGCCGTGGCGGACAAATGGTCCATGCCCACATGGGTGGAAGATTTGTGCGTCTGGCTCCGTTTTCTGGCTTATGAGAGCGGGGCTTCCGGCGTGCTGCATCTGTGCCAGTCCGGAGAGCCTGTTTCCTGGCACAGTTATGCCATAACCGTACTGAAATGCGCCGTGAAGCACGGGTTGCTGCCTTCTTTGCCGCCTGTGGCGGAACAAAAGCTCGACGAACAGGCCGGTTTCAGGGATGCTCGGCCCCGGCATACCGCCATGTCCTGCGAACGGCTCTCTTCCCTGATGAAGAAGCCCGTGAGGGCGTATGAAGAGGCCATCGATATGGCCGTGGCCCGCTATGCCGCAGATCCAACCTTTCTCTCCAGCATTTCATGAACGATTTCCGTAATTCCCGTGATTCCCGTCCCAGGCCCGTTTACCGGGACCGCCGTTCCCAGCCGGGCCGTCCGCGCACGGCTCCCAAAAAGAACCTTTTTGCCAACAAGTCGCCGGAAGGGAGCGAGCAATGGCTCAAGCCCTGGGTGGAGCTGAAGTATTTCACATACAATCCGGCCGTGTTCCCCCGCATGCTCGGCTCCGTAAGTGGGGAAATAGCGCCGGGTAGCCTGGTAAACGTCTATGACAAGAACGGCGAACTGTTCGGTGCCGGATTCTGGAATGAGTACAGCCGCACGCCTCTGCGCATGGTGCACCACGGGAAGGACGCTTTTGCCGAACGGGATCTGGATGCCGCGCTGGAACGCGCCGTGAAGCTGCGCCGGGAAGTTCTGCGCCTGGATGAGACCACGAATGCGTACCGTGTGCTGCACGGAGATTCCGACGGCCTGGGCGGCCTGGTGGTGGATCGTTACGCGGACGTGCTGAGCCTGGAGGTGAGTACTCTGGCCGTCTGGCAGAGGCTGGACCGCTGGCTGCCCCTGCTGCACCGTCTGTGCGGCACAAAGCGCCATGTGGTGCAGGTGGATGAGGGCATTGCCCGCATGGAGGGTATCCGGGCGGAGGAGGCGCCGGCATCCCCGGCTCCCGTCAGGCTGGTGAAGATTGTGGAAAACGGCATCACCTATGAAGTGGACTTCGCCCAGGGGCACAAGACGGGCTTTTTCTGTGACCAGCGGGACAACCGCCTCAAGTTCGCCTCCCTGGTGAAGGGGGCTACGGTGCTGGACCTGTGCTGCTACAGCGGCGGCTTTTCCATTGCCGCCAAGATGCTGGGCGGAGCGGCGGAGGTAACGGCTGTGGATTTGGATGAGAAAGCCGTCGCAATGGCTAAGAGAAACGGAAATATCAACTGTCAGCGCATTGACTTCGTGCATGCGGATGCCTTTGTCTATGCGCGCCAGATGGTGCGCAACGGCCGCCTGTTTGACGCCGTGCTGCTGGACCCGCCCAAATTCATCATCGGCAGGGACGGATATGAAGAGGGTATCAAGAAATACCATGATCTCAATATGTTGGGGCTGCAATGCGTGCGCCCCGGCGGGCTGTTTGTCACCTGTTCCTGTTCCGGGCTGCTTTCCCCCGCGGAGTTTGAGCATACCGTCATCAAGGCCGCCCAGCGGCAGGGGCGCAAGCTCCAGATTATGGCGATGACCGGCCCCGGCTGGGACCACCCTTTCCTGAGCACTTATCCGGAGGGCCGTTATCTGAAGGTTCTGTGGGCGATTGCCCTATAGCTGGAGGTTGAGGCCCGGGATGCATTTCGGAAAAACCTTTCAGGCGTGTTGACGTTTTTTGCCCCTCTCTGCTTTCGTGGTGGGGAATATGGCAAAACAAGTATTGCAGCGGCTCAGTTTTACGGCCGGGGAGCTGACCCCGTGGCTGGCCGGGCGCGCCGACCTGGACCCCGTGTCCCGCGGTGCCTCCCGGCTGATCAATTTTCTGGTCAGCCCCTTCGGCGGTCTCCGGCGCAGGCCGGGAACACGCCTGGTCGCCCGCGCGGGATGCCGGGATGGCATGGTGAGGCTGGTTTCCTTCAAGTACTCCACGGGCGTGCAGTTCATGCTGGAAGTGGGGCGCGGCTATGTCCGGTATTTTAAAAATGGCGCGCTTCTGACGGATACGGAAGGCAGGGTGCTGGAAACGCTTACTCCGTGGAAGACGGATGAACAGGTAAGCAACCTCCGGATGCAGCAGCTGAATGACGTGATTTACTGCGTGGAACCTTCTACGCCGCCTATGACGCTGGCCCGCTACGCAGACGATGACTGGCGGCTGGAAACGTTGGAGTTTTCCGGCATGCCTTATGAGAGTTCCCTGCTGAATGCCGTGCGGCTGGAATGCCGCATGGTGCGGGAGGGGGGCGTCAACAGGTTGCTGGTGACGGCGAACGATGATGTATTCACTCCGGAAATGGAGGGAAAGGAGTTTTTGCGCATCACCAGGAAATATGGAGAAACCGTGGCGGAGGGAAACCAGATGCCTTTTTACCATTTGACGACTCTGAGCCGGGACCTTTACAAGGGAGAGACTTTTTCCATGAACCGGGAGGACGGCTGGCGGCAGGCTTATACCTGCATCCGCGATTTCAGCCGGGAAAGCGACTACCAGGAAGGGATGGACCGCCCGGAGAGGTACACGGCCTTTTTTGAAAAAGGGGCCGATGCCAGTACCCGCGTTTATGTCAACGGCGCGTGGACGTTGGAGACTACGGGGACCTGGGATGCGGAATGGGAAATCTGCCGGGGGTATCCGGACGGCTCCAATTACCTTCCCAACCGTCCGGAATTAGTGTGGCATTCCGTGAAGAGCTTCCAGCAGAGGGAGGGGTTCCGGAATAATTTCACCCTGAGCGGCAATGAAGAGGAAATGTCCTACTACAAAATCCGTCTCATGGCTTACAAGGACGGGGCTTCTGCGGGAACGCCCGTATTCCGTGCATCAGCCGGCTCCTTCAACCATGAAGTGGTGGTGGAGGAATATGTTTCCCCGCGCAGTGCCTATCTTGCGAATGCCCTTCATCTGTCCTATCATACGCTGAGTGACTGTGATACCAATGACTGGTCTTTTGGTGCGTTCGGGGTCCGGAACGGTTATCCGTGCACGGTAGAGTTCCATCAGGGGCGGCTGTGGTTCGGAGGCACTCCTGGGCAGCCCCAGACGCTGTGGGCCAGCAGGGTGGATGATTTTTCCGCGTTTACGCCCGGAATTCCGGCGGATTCTCCCATGATTTTGACAATGGCCGCTTCCCAGCAGAACCGCATTTCCTGGATAGCTTCCCTCCGGGGGCTGATGATCGGAACCAGCGAGGGGGAATGGCGTCTGTCCGCCACCAATTCAGAAGGGTTGAATGCCTCTAATGCCGGATTTGAGCGCCATTCCGGCGTAGGCTCCGCTTCCCTGGATGCCCTGTCTGTAGAAAACAGCCTTCTTTTTGTGCAGCAGGGCGGGATGAAGGTTCGGGAATTATTTTATTCTCTGGAGGCTGACGGTTACCAGACAAGGGATGTAAGCCTGTTGTCCGACCATTTGCTGGGGGAGGGAATTGTGGACTGGACTGTACAGAGGAGCACGGCGTTCCATGTCTGGTGCGTTCTGGGTGACGGCAGCGCCGTATGCATGACCCTGAACCGGGAGCAGAATGTGGTGGCGTGGCATGCACACCGCCTGGAACACGGCCGCATTCTGTCCGTGGCGTCCCTGCGCGGTTCCCGCAACACACCGGATGAGGAAGTATGGTTTGCCGTGGCGCGCGGGGCAGGGGAAGATGCCTGCATTACGGTGGAATGCATGGCGGATGGGAATGCCTGCCTGGATGCCTGCACGGAGGCTGTCGTGAAGGGGGAGATGCTGTCCGGCCTGATCCATTTGGCGGGATGCGGCGCCTTTCTGGTGGACAGTGACGGCGCATGCATGGACATCGGCGTTGACGGAGCCGGGAATGCCGCCTGCCCCGGAAAGGGGGATGGGGAAACAGTATCCGTAGGCCTGGCCGCTCCGGCGGAAGTAAGGACGATGCCCCTGGAAACGCTTGAGACGCTGGGTTGCTTTAAAAAGCAGCTCGGTGCGCGCGTCCTGCTTCATGAAAGCACCCTGAAGTTCCGCTACGGAACGGGAGCACCGGAAGCTTGGAGGGATTTCCAGCCCGGCAGGTACGGTGTTTCCGAACCTTACTCCGGCTACGTGCGGATGAGCCACAACTATGGTACGGATGAGCAGTCTTCCTTTGCCCTCCGTGTGGAGACGCCGGCTCCATTTAACCTTCTGGCCCTGGTGCTGGATGTGGAATTGTAGGAGCAGGAGCGGCTTACGGCTGTTCAGCCGCTTCCTCATGGGAAAGCATGTGCACAATGACCTTGATGCCGTGTTTTTCCCCGGCAGCCTTCGCCAGGGAGCGAATGGCGGAGGCCGTCATTCCATTGCGGCCGATGATGCGTGCCACGTCCGTTTTTTCCAGAATCAGGCGGAAGCGGACGGCGTCTCCCTGCGGGGATTCCGCAACGCGCAATTCCGCCTGTTCCGGGTGTTGCACGAATTGCAGGGCGATCAATTGCAGGTACTGGCGGATTTGTTCTACGGCAGGATGCATGAAGGGAAATGTGGGTTATTTCCATGAACCCTACTATAAAACCGCCTGATTGAAAAGATGCAATTCCAGGCATTCCCTGAAAAAAGAAAGTCGCCCCGACCGTAAAACGGCCGGGGCGCCCCAACTACCCTATGAAACTGGATCGGTTAAGATCCAGAGAGCTTTTTTAACGAGCGCTCACCTGCTCGTGAGCGCAATATAGTGGAGGAAAAGGGGATACGCAAGTATTTTTTCATGGGAACAATGTTTTTATTCAATGGAAACAGCATTGTATTTTTACTGCATTTTGACAATGCCGGGCCGGAGGGAATGACTGTTGTTATTGTCATGAAATCATCTTCCGGGAAGCAGTTCATAAGTGAACCCCTTCAGGTATTCCGTTTCCGGAATATTCAATAAAACCGGATGGTCCGCTCTTTGGCCGTGTTGCTGCATCAGACGCAGGGTGGCCGGAGCGTCAATGGCGGCGTCAAGCACACTCTCACGGAACAGGTCCGCTCCGGCGTGGTGGGAACAGCAGAAGGTGGAAAGGATGCCTCCCGGGGCCAGAAGCTTCATGGCGCGTAGGTGGATTTCCTTATATCCGCGCATGGCATCATGCACGGATTTTTTGTTTCTGGTAAAAGAGGGAGGGTCCAGGATAATCAAATCCCATTTGTGTTCTCCTCCGTCCCGGACGAGGGCCGCTTCCTTTTTCAGGAAGTCAAACGCGTTATCCGTGACGCACTGCACGGAGACTCCGTTCAGGCGGGCGTTTCGCGCTACGGCGTCCATGGCGTCCTGGGAAACGTCCACGGCCGTTACCTCCGAGGCTCCGGCCAGGGCGCAGGCCAGGGCGAAACCGCCCTGGTTGCAGAAGCAGTCCAGTACGCGGCGTCCGCGGGCGAAGCGCGCCACGGCGGCGTAATTGTCAAGCTGGTCCAGATACAGGCCGGTTTTTTGCCCCGTCTGCAGGTCAATCATGAATTGCACGCTGCCGCTGCGTGCGGCAAAAGGCTCCGGTTGCTGCCCCCGCGCCACCCGGACGGAGGGGGCAATGCCCTCCGCCGCCAGCATGGGGGAATCATTCCTGACAATAATCCCGCGGGGAGAAAGAAGGTCTTCCAGAACATTCAGAATGATGGGGAGGCGGCGTTCCATGGCGATCGTCAGCGTCTGGACGACCAGATAATCCGCGTAACGGTCCACAATGAGGCCGGGAAGCCCGTCGGATTCGCTCCAGACGAGCCGGGTGAGGGTTTCCTCCGGAAGCAGACGGTGGCGCAGTTCCACTGCCTGGCTGATGCGCCTGGAAAAGAAATCTCCGTTCAGTTCCTGTTTGCGGCGGGAGAAACGCCGGGCGACGATCTGGGAATGGGGATTGAACATGGCGGAACCCAGAAAGCGGTCCTTGAAATCCTTCAGGGCCACGACGTCCCCCGGCTGCGGGTTGCCGAAGACCTTGCGCACTTCCGTGCCGTAAACCCAGTCGTGTCCTTGAAAAATACGTGCTCTTGGAGAAATAATCAAACCTGCCATGTCAGGAAAGGCAATACATGATCGGGGGGGAAAGTTCAAGGGTAATGCGGGCGGTTTCCTGAACGGATGGGGGAAGGGTGGAGGCCTCCGTACCCGGGGATTTTTTGCGCAAGTGCGCCGCTGTGCATCATTCCGGGACTATTTCGGTTGAAAATGCCTGGAAACGCAGTAAAATAGGGCGCGTTATGAAAGTAGAAACTTTTGAAACTCCCCAGGATGCTGCCAAGGCTTTGGCAGGAGAAGTTGCGGAATTGATCCGTACACGCGCCGCTGAAGGCAAAAACGTGGTTCTCGGCCTTGCCACGGGCGCCACTCCGCTGCCTTTTTACGCGGAACTGGTTCGCATGCATAAAGAGGAAGGCCTTTCCTTTGCCAACGTCATTTCCTTCAATCTGGACGAATACAGCGGCCTGGATCGTGACCATCCGGAGTCCTACTGGTATTTCATGCACACCAACCTTTTCAACCACATCGACATCAAGCCGGAAAACATCAATCTGCCCTCCGGCACGGTGAAGGATGATGAAATTGCCGCCCACTGCGCCGCCTATGAACAAAAGATCAAGGACTGCGGCGGTATCGACCTCCAGATTCTCGGCATTGGCCGGACTGGCCATATCGGCTTTAACGAACCCGGCTCCGATGACACCACCATTACCCGGCAGGTTCATCTGGACGAACTGACCCGTTCCGACGCCGCTCCTGCTTTCGGCGGTATTGAAAATGTTCCCACCACCGCCATTACCATGGGCGTGGCTACCATCATGGGCGCTCGTGAAGTGGCTCTGATGGCTTGGGGTGAAAAGAAGGCGTCCATCGTGAAGAAGGCTGTTCAGGGGCCTGTGACGGTGGAGGTGGCCGCCTCCTACCTTCAGAAGCATCCGAACGCCAAGTTCCTTCTGGACAAGGGAGCTGCTTCCCAGCTTTAATTTTACGTTGTAGCAACGGAAACGCCGTCTTTCCCTGTTTCGTGGAAAGGCGGCGTTTTTTTATGGGATGAAGGAAGGCGGGAACTTCTTCTTTCCATGGAGGTTATATGAGATAATGCCGCCTATTCAGGCGAAAGGGAAGGGGTGGAGGCTGGGCAGGGTAGATTTTGTATCATCGTATACTAATTCACATGTTCGTGTAGCGATACGTTCCAAACTACTAACATATATATGGCGGGTGCTGAGTGGCATCCGTCATTTTTATTGGAGATAACCGGGGATTTCTTTTTCATCACGTCTGAGGCGTGTTGTTGCTGGCCCAGGAACTCTTCATGATTCCGGTGAACTAAGCGTTTAGTTCAGAAACAAGAAACTATCAGGAACATGAATAATTATATTCCTCTAAACAAGGCAGTCGGCCCGAAGGTCATCTGCGACGGATACCAGGCTCTCATCCCTCAGAAGCTCGGAGTCGATGCGATGACGTTCAACTTTGACGGGTCGGAGTGCGAACACGCCACTTGCGCCGGAGCGCCGGAAATGTTCATCAAGGTCGAGGAAGACGGCCTGTATTATTTCGGCGTGGAAGCTGACGATACGGGCAGCCTGACGATTGCCGGCGAGCAAGCTATAAAAAAGGATGGGACGCAGCCTAACATTGAAACCGATTCCAGGTTCCTAAAAGCGGGGTATTACAAGGTGGCCCTGTCTTACGAGAACAACGCCTATAATCCCGTTCGCAACAATGCGGCCGCATTCAATGTGACGATGGACAGGGAACCCATTCAGGCAGGGAAGTATGAAGGGAACTCGACGATGAAGCGGGAATTCTCGCCGTCCCCCAAAATCAAATTGTGGACGATTGAAAAGGAATCCAACATTACCTGTGAACCGTCCAAGAAAGTGGAACTGGAATTTGAAAGTCCGGAACCCGTCTATTTGGAAGGGCATGCTGCCTGTAATGTAAAGAGCATTAGACCTAAAATTTGCGTGACGGTTTGCAAAGATGAAGCGGAAAACGTATGGAGGTGCCGTGTAGTTTCCGTTTCTGCCGGAGCTGAACTAAAGGTGTATCAGGGAAGCTACATTGACCCCTATTTCAATCCTCCTCTCAACGAGGAAGAGGCTATTGAGGCCGTCAACGAAATGAACGGCTATCAGGCACGAGGAAGAGTGGGCACATGGCACACGACGCAAGCTTCTCTCGCCCATGAAGAACACCACCGCCGTCAATGGGAGGATGCCTACAACTTCTATTGGAAGGAATCCAAAATACAGGAAATGCTTGAAAAGGAGACTCTTTCCTGCGACGAAGAACCGGACATGAATAAAGCCGTCAAGTCCATGCAATCGCTTGCCAATGAAATGGCGTTGGACCTTTGGACAGAAACGTCGACCTATGTTCTGGCGTTGCCGGATCAGGCCAATGACAGGCCCTATTGCGCCGGACAGGAAGTCCTGAACGAAGCGACCGCCCATGTCATCCGTCTGGCCGACGCGATGGGGTGGAGCAATGTCCCCAGGTTCATCACAAAGCCCGGTACGATTGAGCCGCCCTGTTTCATGCCTCCGGTCAGCGAAGGGGAAACCCGCAGCATGGCCGTTGCGGAGGAACCGTTCTCCCTGAAGCTCTCCATTGCGGATACTTCCCGGTTCGCGGAAGGCAGGATTACGCTGTGCTTCCGCAACGAAGGAAACGAGCCTGTCCGGATTCCGGACGAAATCAACGAAGAAACGTCCAATTTCTTTTTCGTGACGTTGTTGAGAACGGAACAGGGGAAAATGCGCGTTTTGAACAGGGAAATCGGTACCATGACCTTCCAGCGGCCCTTGAACTACCGGGAGCTTTCCCCCGGCCAGGAATACGGCGTTACGATTCCGGTGTGCCTGGATGAAGTCGAGCTGGAAGATTGGAAACAATGTTCTTGTGAACTCGAAACGCGCTACTATAATCAGCAGGGTAAGGATTGTTTCCTGGGGATGCTCCGGGCGATGGCCAAACTCATGCTGTGATGAAGAAAATCCTCCGGAAAAATCCTTCAGGCACCGTGGAAGAGGTCAACAGTTTCTCACAGACCTGTTGCCATCCCATGATTCCACATCAAAGTCTACCCTGCCTGCCCCTTGATCAAAACTTGAGAATACCGGTATTTTTCGCTGGTAGGGAAATATTCCTCTGATGCACAGGTGACTGGCCGTGTAACCTGATGACAAATCCTACCGGGAACCTCAAAGAAGCAACAACACACCTCAGACGTGATGAAAAGAGATTTTCACCATTCTCATTGAATCCACGTTGAACATTCACCGAGCCACTCCTTTGGGCGACCGGCTCGACGTATGAAATTCAGTCTTCCCTATATACACCCTCCGAACACCGGGTTCCGCATATCCATCCCTGAAACGTACTTCCAGCTCATAGTTCTGACCATTGCGAAGACGGTCAAAATGCGTCAGCAACAGGTAAGCTTCCTTGATGGGGACTTTCATGCTTTTCTCCCGGCTTCAACGTAATGAAGCGTATCAAAGCCGCTACCCGTTCGATTTTATACCCGGCTACATAACAGGCTATTGGATTCTCTATTTTGCCCACTCTGTACCCATATCTTTTCCCTCCCACTTTTTCCCATATTTCGATATGGATATTAGGGCCGTCATCTTTGAGGGGATAGAAGTCGTCAAACAGGCGCACGGTCTTTTCGCCCTTGTTCGTGAACACCAGTTTGAAGTCAGGGAACGTCTCTCTTGCGTCAAACCGGGTCTTTTCCATCACCACGGAACATTCCACTCCGTTGTCGGCCATGTCCCCCCATGCTGCAGCATGGAGGGACAGGCTTGCCAGAAGTACTAAAAACTGGACAGTAAAAGGCTGCAGCTATTTGAGCCATGCCAGAAATTCATGGTTGCCGTCCGTTCCCGTGATGGGGGAGGGTTCGCACCCCATCCAGGAACGGTTCAGCTCCTCCGTGACGAAAGTGCGTATGGAGTCCACCGCCCGCTGGTGCAAAGCCGGATCCCGGACGATGCCGCCGGGGCCTATGTCTTCCGGCTGAAGTTCAAACTGGGGCTTGATGAGCACCAGGGCGTCTCCTTCTTTTTTCAGCAGGGGAAAGGCGGCTGGCAGGATTTTTTTCAGAGAGATGAAGGAGACGTCGGAAACGATCAGATCCACTTGTTCCCCTATATCCTCCGGAGTCATGTAGCGGGCGTTGAATTTTTCCTTCACAATGACGCGGGGGTCCTGACGCAGTTTCCAGACGAGCTGGTTGGTTCCTACGTCTATGGCATGCACTCTGGCGGCTCCGTGCTGGAGCAGGCAGTCCGTGAAGCCTCCTGTGGAAGCCCCAATGTCAAGGCAGACCTTGCCTTCCGCAGAAACGGGGAAGGCGTTCAGGGCTCCTTCCATTTTCAGGCCGCCGCGGCTGACATAGCGGGGACGGTTTCTGATGGCGATATCCGCGTCTTCATTAACCTTGAGACCGGGCTTGGTGGAGGGATGCCCCCCCACGCTTACTTCTCCGGCAATGATGAGCCGCTGGGCCAGCTCCCGGGATTCTACGAGATTGCGGGAAACCAGAAGGATATCGAGTCGTTGCTTGCTCATGATTCGGAAAAAGGTGTGAACGCAGGTATTTCATGAAACCGCATGAAGAATCAAGAAAAACCGAGCGCAGAGAGGCATTCGGGCGTAAAAATGCGGCATTCCTCGTACTGGAACATTTTACGATTGATTCAAGGCCGGTTTATAGGAGACTCTGCGGCGGATGGAACACCGCTACAGGCAATTGATGCGCAAAGTCAGGCTTTACCTGCTGACGGAGGTGCGCAAAAAATCGTGGGCAAGCAAGTTCCTTTCCGCCAGTGTTTTTGATTCTGTTTACTGGTCGTGGAACAGGCAGTCCGTAGCGACGGGCGCCGGCTGGGGGGCCGCGGCGGCGATTGCCCCGCTGCCCATGCAGAGCCTGTGGGGCGTGTTTGCCTGCCTGTGGCGCAAGGGGAATATCCCCGTAGCCATTCTGATGGCGTGGCTTTCCCCTCCCGGCTTCACCTTTTTTGCCATTCCGGGCCAGTGGTGGCTGGGGTGGTTCCTTTTTTCCAGCGTGGGGATTCCCACCTCCGGGGCAAACTGGCAGATGCTGAAAACGGGGGTGCAGCAGTGGTCCTGGGCTCCGTTTGACGGGTTGAGCATCGGCATGGTAAGCCTGGAGTTCCTGACGGGCTGGATTGTTTCCAGCGTAGTGCTGGGTTTCCTGTGCTACGGGCTGGTGCAGCTTGCATGGGGAGCGGGCCACTTCCTGCGCAGTAGGAAAAATCCGGGCAAGCCTTCTTCCGGAAAAGGTTTTGGTAAATAAAGCCGCCCCCTGTCATGTGTTGCAGGAGGAAGCAAGCGTCTGCATGGGATAGATATATATTTTATGGACTTCTGGAATTTGAAAGTATCATTTTATTATTGACGTTTATGGTGAAAATATTTTTTTTGGGAAACTTTCCTGAGTATGATGTCTCCCTCTATTGATGCCCTGTTCAAGAAATATTTACACTGCCTGATCTTTCTTTGGTTTGGCGGGGGCACGCTATTGGGCTGTTTTTGTTCCCAGGCTGAAGAACCGTTGCCTGATGGGGACACGGGAGCGCTCTCCATTGAATCGAAAACTGCCCTTTATTCCGCTGATTGTTATATCACGGGAGAAGAAAATGAAGACGATAAAAAGAGAAGTTCCATAGGCATAGGAGAATCCTTCACTCTTACGTTGACGGGAAAACCTATGGGAGATATTAAAAAACTGACGTGGGCGTTTGTTTCAGGGAAGGAGCTGGTGGAAGAAATTGGAGAAGATAAACTTAAAGGAACGGCAAAAATTACATTGTCGGTCAGAAAAGATTTGACGCCTGATCAGCTTAAGAACCAGTCCAGCATCACATTGAAAGTCACAACGAGCGAAGGCCGTACAGTGACCATGCAAGATTCGATGGTCGTATTTTTCCCCACCGGAATGACCGCCACACATAGGGGAGTCGGCACACCAGAGGTAGGTTGCAATAACCGGGGAGCTACACAACCTTCAGCCCAACTGGTTGTTACATTGCAGCCTACGAACGTCTCCTTTAAAAATATTAAAATCATTGAACGGGATTTGGGCTCCGATCCCAACAACCCTCGAAGAACTCTGGATCCTGGCCATACAGGTCACGGAGTTGATAATGCAATAGAGGTTAACAACGCAAATCGATTTGCAGACCATCTTAAAGGAACAGTTGCCCATCAGGATATTCAGGGGAAAATACATATTTTGCCACAGGAGTGGAAATGGAAATGCTCCTGGCGCGTCCATAAGGGCAGGGGCGGACCAATAGCAATTTCCGGAAACGACGATGTGGGGCAAATAGGGGAAATGGTCGAACAACGTTTTAAATTTTATTATAACCTCAATCCACAAACGGGAAGAATAAGTGCCGTTTGTGGAGAAGTATCAAAATTCGGATGTACGGCTATGGCTTATTCGGATGGTACCGGGAATCATTACAACTATTTGGGACCTAAAGAAACGGATTAACGGAATTAGATTATGAGAATGCAGTGTTGTCTTCTTTCCCTGTTCATGGGAATCGTGGTTTCTTCACATGGGTCAGATTTTCCAGTTCCCTTGGAGAAACCCAGTAGTATCAAATCCTTAAGGGATGTTCCGGAAGATATCAAGGCCTTGAATATCTTGCTCAAGGAAAACAAGCTCGAAGAATTTTACAAAAAATCTAGGGAATGGTATCTCAAAAGTTATCCTCATTCAGAAGATATAGCATCTGTACAGAAGTTTTTCTGGCTTGCCTACTATGTTTCCTCCGCGCCTCTTTTTCCTTTTGAGGATGATGATTGCAGAACAACGGCTTCCTTTAACGACAATATAGATTTACGGCTTTTGGGAGATGTTTTTGATTTTTCTCTCACAATAGCCCGGAATAATCTGGATTCATTCACTGTCCATCAGTCCCTGAAAAGGAAGGAATTGGCGCATCTTTTCAGTCTTTATGCAGCCCGCATGTTGCACAGGGTACGTAACGCCTATGTTAATGATCTGCCGGAACGGGAAAAGGCCGCCCGGCAGAACTATCAAAAAGCGGTTGCCGAACGCATGGAAAAAGCAACTACGCTGGAGGAAAAACTTGATCCGTTTGGAGCGGAGACCGGAAGGATGGCGAGGAATTTGGATAACAAAATAGTGGCCAACGACGGAAGGAACATGGAGATTAAAAATACCGTTGAGAGGATGGAAGAAGATTTCGTGCCTACTCTTGTCCGGTTGTTCCCTGGAAAAAAGGGGGAAGTAATTAAGTACATCCGCATGGCAGGCTATCAGGAAGGGGAAATTAATGATCTTGTGGACCGTACGGTGGGACGGGATTCCAGCACGGAATTCCTGTACAAGGGACGCAGTAAAAAGGATGCCAGATAAAACCTTGTTAATTTTCCTTTTTGATGATCCTAAGCCATTCGTGATTGTAGCTGGAAGCTGAAAATACGGGAGATCCCAGTGGTTTTCTTCATTAAGCCGGAACATTTTTCCGATCGTCAGACGGCCACTTCCATCAGCAGAACGGTCGAATTCTGGAGGGCCTCCATGGTGATGGAGTCCGTATCCGTGATGCCGGCTCCGTCCCGGCGGTGCAGCACCGTGTCTCCGATCTTGATTTCTCCGTCTATCACGAAGACGTACACCCCCGTGTTCTGGCACTTGAATTTGTATTCGCGCTCCACGCCGCGGTTCAGCTCCGCCCAGGAGAACCAGGCCTGCTGCATGATGGAGATGTCCGTTTCCGGAGCCAGGAAGGTGGAAATCTCATTGTGTTTCAGCAGGGGAGCAATGTTGTAATCCCGGTACCTGGGAGGCGCGTTGACTCTGTCCGGAATAATCCATATTTGCAGGAATTCCAGGGGCTCCGTGGAGCTGCCGTTAAATTCGCTGTGCTGGATGCCCGTTCCGGCGCTCATCACCTGGATTTCTCCGCGCGTGATGGTATGGCTGTTGTTCAGGCTGTCCCCGTGGCGGAGTTCTCCTTTCAGGGGGATGGAAACCACTTCCATATTTTTGTGCGGATGGGTGCCGAAGCCTTCTTCCGGGAGAACCTTGTCGTCGTTGAGCACGCGCAGAGCTCCGAATTGCATGCGTTCCGGGTTGAAATAATTGGCGAAGCTGAATGTGTGGTATGTATCCAGCCATCCGTGGTTGGCATGTCCACGGGAGGATGCACGGTGAATGGTAATGTTCATAATTGATAGGGGGAGTGGGAGCGATTTTCCGCCTGCAGAATGTTTGACCGGCTGCAACTCGGGGTTGTTCAAGGCGAGTGACATTATTTCCAGAACCGTAAAACAAATCGGCAACACAAATTGGTGGTGCAATGTCTCTTCTTTTAGGGTAGCGTGTTGCAGTACCCGTGCAAAGAAGACAAGGCTTATGGCTCAGCGGACATTTATGAGATGGATCAAGGGACTGATTCCCACGGTGATTATTTTGCTGGGGGCGTTGCTGCTGGGCTGCATATGCTACATCTCCATCTGGGGGGTGCCATCCTTCGTTGTGCAGCGGGTGGAGAAGGCTCTTCTGGAAAAGGGCATTCCCTCCCATATAGAGACGCTGAAAGTTACTTTGTGGCCCCGTGCCGTCGTGACACTGAAAAATGTGGAATTGCTGGATCCGGAGGCCATGCCGGAAATTCGCCGGCCCATAGTTCTGCTGCATGAGGCGGATGTGGCGCTGAATTGGAAAAAACTGATAGAAGGACAAGTAGTGCCGGAGCGGGTGAATGTGAAGGGGATGAACGTCACTCTGCCCGTAGATGCGGGGAATCCGGAAAAAGTTTTTTCCGTAACGGGGGTGAACGCGGAATTGAATCTGGGGCGGCCCGGCATGGTGGACATCGTCAAGGCAGATGCCGTTGTGCAGGGCATCCGGGTGACGGCCCAGGGGGCATTTCCCATTGGTCAGGATGATTCCGGAGACTTTACGCTGACGGCTCAGGATATGGGCGCCGTCAGAGAGCAGTTGAATCAGGTCCTGAATTACATGGACCGGGTGAAGTGGCCTGATGCATCTCCTCCCCGCCTGATTGTCAATTTAAGCGACGATCCGAAAGGCGGCGTGCGCATAGGCATGGATTTGCAGGCGCCTTTTCTCAGGTACGGAAAAATCATGGTCAGGGATTTCCTGTTCAATGGGGATTACGCAGATTCCGTTATCATGGCCAAACGCTTTACCATGCGGGATGCGGAAACGGCCGGTTTCGTCAGCCTTTCCCTTCAGGCCGATTTGAAAAAGCGCACGCTGATCTGGGATGTCCGCAGTACGGCTCCGCTGGTCTCCTGGGCGGTGGCTATTGTTGATGAAGCTCTGGTGCCGAAGGAAATGAAGTTTCTGAGCGAGCCGCATGTACAGCTATCCGGTCGTGCGGTTTTTTCGGAAAATTGGGAGGGCGTGGAACATTTGAATGCTTTAGGTTCCGGGTCCATGGGTGCATTTTCCGTGCTTGGGGAAAAATTCCAGAGGGCCTCCTGCGATTTCAGTTATGAAAACGGTAATTTTTATGTAACTGATCTGGATATAAGGCATCCCGGAGGCAGCTTTTCCGGCAAGGTAATGGGAGTGGACGGAGAGATTAAGATAGACGTTCACAGCACGCTGCCAATGAAGGCGATGTTGGGGATGGCCCGTTCCATTGCCCCGGAGGATGCGAAGCTGCCGCCAGCGCTGGAAATCAGGGGAGACCCGGAATTGAAGGTGTACGGTTCCGTGGATATGGGAAAGGGTTGGAAAGGGCCGTTCCAGGTGGACCGCCTCCAGATTGAGGCTTCCGTGACGGATGTCTTTTACCAGGGAGTGGAATTCGTTTCCGCTGCGGCCAGGGCGGAATTGATTGGCCGTTCCGTTAATGTCACCCAATTGGATTTGGTGCGGGATGACGGCCGGGTGAAGCTGGAAGGAAGCTATCTGGGCACCGACCTTGTTTTTACGCTGGAATCTAATCTGAAACCTGAACTGCTGGAGACTCTGGCTGGAAATTGGTTTTCTGTCCCTGAAAATTTGCAGCTTCCGGAAAAAGCGGTTTTATGGGTACACGGCAGGCTGGATATTCCGGAGGGCAAGCCTGTGGAGCCGACGCTAGTCCGCGCACGCATCCATGCGGAGAATCTTGCCTGGAACAAGGTTCCTGTCAAAATGGCGAATGTGGAAGCGGAATACCGTCCCAACCAGCTTTTTGTGCAAAACTGCCGGGTGGAAATGGAAAAGGGTGTCTTTGAATTGTTCGCCAACGGTTTTCTGGACGGTCAGATGTTTGTGATGGGGCAGTCCACAGTTCCGCTGCAAACGATAGACCAATTGTTGAGCATGGAGGATGACGACTTTTTCATGAACCGCTTTGTCTTCCGCAAGGATTCCGGCCTGGAGTTTTCCTTCCAGGGAACATTGGGTTTGTACAATCTGGAAAAGGCTTACGACTTGCAGGCTACTATTTCTGCAACCAACACGCGCTACAGGGGGGTGGACTTGAAGTCCGCCCGGGCGGATGCCCATCTGGTGACGGATCAACTGGTGCTGACCAATGTGACGACTGTGGTTTCCAACGGAAATTACCTGTCTTCCGCCGGATTGTCCGGAGGTCCTTCGGAATGCACGCTCAAGGCCAAGAGCATAGATTTCCGTTTTGTGCAGGATACGGTGGAAGTGCTTGGCCTGGAAGGACAGGCCTATCCCGGCTATACCCTGCGGATGTTTTCCGATAGTGCCGCCAGGGTTTTGAAGGAGTTTGTCTTTACCCGGCCCGTAACGCTTTCCGGCGGTGGCATGTTTCCGATGGGGGATGACATGAAGCTGATGAAGGGTCGCATCCGCTTTGACGCTTCCGCCGGGCGCGTGCGCTATCCCCTGCTGGGAACCACGCTGGATCTCGGAAGGACAAAGGGGGAAGTGTTGATTTCCCCGCAATGGGTGGTTGTGGACAAGATGATGGGAACCATCTGGGACGGAACCTTCACGGGCCGCGTTCTGGCGCAGATTGACGATGGGGATGCCCTGAACGGTTCTTTTGTCCTCCAGGACATGAATTTGACGTCTATCGGGAAATCCTATGACAAAAAGATGGAGAAAGCCACTGTGCACGGAGCCATTGAGTTTTCATCCAAGGGCGGCAACATGAATTCTATTCAGGCGAAGGGGGAGGCTGCCCTGGTGCATGGCGACCTGGTGGAAATTCCCCTGTTCGGATTTTTGGGGGAAGCCCTCTCTAATTACATTCCAGGACTGGGGCATCTGATTAATTACAAAATATCCAGGGCCGATTGCGATTTTTCCATTGAGAAGGGTTATGTGCGTACCAGTAATTTCGCGGCCCAGGGAAGCAACATGTCTCTGGAGGGGGGAGGCTGGATACGCCTTTCCGACTTGCAGGTCAATTCAGATTTCAAGCTGGGGCTTCGCGGTTTTCCTGGGTTTATTACTTCCCCGGTTTTCCTGTTGGCCGGAGGGCTGTTTCAAGTGCGGGGAACGGGGCCTTTGAGCAATGTTTCCTGGAGTTTCGCTCCGTTTTCCGGAGGTAAAGCCCCCATTCCTCCCGCCGCGGCGCCTGCCCGGAAAAGGTAGGGCAGACGAAATATTTGGGTGTTGCGCAACTGCCATAAGGAGCCGCATGCCTTGCAGCAATTGAAAATAACAGACGCCGGACATCTGATAGAAGACAAGGAGCTGTAAATTCAGAATGCCCCGTTTACGGTGCTTTCCTGCAGGAAAAGGAGTCTTCAAGGAAATTTCTGTTTTTCTTTTTCTTTAAACCAGAGTATAGACGGAAACAGCTGTAATACTCAATTTCTGTAGGGAAGACCAGTGAAACAGGAGGTTTTTCCCCGGGAATGAAACCCGGGGCTGAACGGTAGCCGGAGCGTAAAAACGCATGAACTATGGAGCCGGAAAGAAATATCCCCACCATGCAATCCTGAAGAAGGTGCAGGAGTTCCTTCATGGAAAAGACAGGCTGCCGGTTTCCGTTGAAGTGCCGCGATTTGCTTCGGCCGTCCACCTATGTGAGCGCCCGCCTGCATGTTCCATACGGGAAGATCGTGCGGTCCGGTACGTTGCTGGCTGGATGGAAATAAGCCGATTCCGGGGTCGGATTGGCTGTTCCCGGCAGGGCGGGGCCATAATGGCGTTCTTTTACTGAGGAGAGGATGTGGCTTTACCGGAAACAGTCTGCGGCAGGAGAGGCGGTTTTAACGGGTAAAAAGCAAATAAGGCAGGAGGTGTTGGCGTAAAAGAAGGAAGTTTTTATTCCGGAGCGGATCCGTTAAAAACGGGGCGGCTGAACTGCTCCAGCCACCCCGTTGAAAAAGGGAGTTATTTACCGGATTTTCCCAGTTTGTACCCGGCGTAGGTTTCCGTGTTGTACAGGGGCTGTTTGTCCGGTACGGCGTAGCCGATGGATTTGCGAATGGCGAGGAAGTCCGCCACGCCTTCCGGCCCCACCTGGTTCAGAGGAGCTTTGTGCAGACCGGCCATCAGCACCATGCGGCAGTAGGCGTCCGCATTTTCCATGAACCATTCCGCTTCTTCCACGTCACGTGCTCCGGTAATGACTCCGTGGTTTTCCATGAAAACGACGGTGGACTGTTTGGCCGCTTCCGCCACGGCCCGGGCCGTTTCCAGAGAGCCGGGCGTTCCGTAAGGGGCCAGCGGGATGTGTCCCAGGAAGATATCCGCTTCCGGATTGATGCCGGAGGGGGGAACCTGTCCGGCAAACAGGAAGGCATTGCAGTGCGGGGGGTGGGCATGGATGCAGGCATTGACGCCCACGGATTTCATCATGGCAATGTGCGTTTTCACCTCGCTGGTGGAGGGGCGGATGCCCGCCTTCTGGCGCGCGTCCATGTCCACCATGCAGATGTCTTCCACAGTCATGAAGCCTTTGGAACACAGGGTGGGGGAGCAGAGCAGCAGGTTCTGTGCCACGCGCACGGAGATGTTGCCCCCGTTGCCGTCCACATATTCCCGGTTCCACAGGCGGCGCCCTATGTCGCACATGCGTTCCTTGATGACCAGAATTTCCGGGGAATGGAAGAATTCATTCACTTCCTCCCGCGTGACGGGGTTGTATTTTTTCCATGGGAACACTTTGTCCGGTAGGGGAGGGGAGATTGACCAGTCTTCTGACATATTTTGTTATTGGTTGAACTTTTCGTAAGCGGCTTCCTGGGAACCCGGCATATATGTCCGGTAGGTGATGCCGAAGGCGTCCCGAGCCTGCTCCGGCGTAGAGTACACCCCGGCGCCTGCAAAGGCAAACATGGATGCGCCCAATACCGTACTTTCTGACACTTCAGAGACTTTGACGGGAATCCGGAGAATGTCCGCCCTCATCTGGGTCCAAACTCTGTTTCTGGCGCCTCCGCCCACCAGGATGAGGAATTCGCTTTTGAAGCCGCCCACGGATTCCAAACGGCGCAGGCGGGATTTCAGCCGCCAGGTGAGAGCCTCCATGGCGGCGCGGTAGATATGGCCGCGTGTTCTTCCCAGCACCAGTCCGTTGATGGAGCCTTTCCGGTCTCCGGAGGCCAGGAAGTCCGGAACCATTGTCACGCCGTCGCAGCCGGGTGGGACGGCGGCCGCTTCCGCATCCATGGTGTCATAGGATTCCCCGTGAAAGCAGGCTGCTTTCACCCATTCGATAATGCCGGAGCCCAGCCATTGGAGCCCGGGGTTAAGAAGGCCGGATTCCGCGTCGAATTCCGCCGTGGCGCCGTCCTCATAATCTTCCCGGGCCAGCCTGGCCTGTGCGGAGCGCGCCATCAGGATTTCCCATGTTCCGGAGGAAAGGACGGGCTGGTTCTTGTCTGCTCCGGAACCGAAAATGGCGAACTGGGTGTCGTGCCCGGCGGAGATAACGGGAATGCCCGCCAGGGCCGGGAGATTCATCGCGTCTGCCGCTTCCGGCGTAAGGAGGCCAATGGTTTCCCCTGCATCCACGATGGGAGGGAAGAGGCCGCGGCTCAAACCGAGGCAGTTCAAAATGAATTCGGAAAAATCTCCCGTTTCCAGATCCGTGAGCTGGGAGGTCCCTGCCATGGTCCGGTCTGTCGCCATGATGCCGGTGAGCTTGTAGGCCAGCAGGTTGGAGATGAAGAGCCACGCATGGGCTTTTTCCAGAAGTTCCGGGTGGTTTTCCCTGAGCCAGACGAGTTTGTAAATGGTGTTGAAAGCAAAGGCCCCCACGCCGGAGATACGGTTAAGTTCCTCCTGGGAGATATATTTGCCGATGTTTTTCATGACCTCCGCCGTGCGGGGGCATTTCCAGGATATGACAGGATAGAGCAGGTTGCCGGCGTCATCCACCAGCGCGCCGTCCACGCCGAAGGTGGTAATCGTGACGGCCGTCACCTGTTCCGCATTTAGCCCTTCCAGGGCCTTCACGGCACATTCGGAGAGCTGTCTGAAAATCCGGTCGGCGTCCCAGACGTGAAATTCCGGATTTTCCTCACCGGGCAGCGTGGCGTTCGGCTGTGAGGCCTTTCCCACAATGACGCCTTGTTCATCCACAACCATGGCGCGCACATTAGTCGCGCCGCAGTCCAAGCAGAGGGAGTACATGAGTTAAGATTTAATAGTGAAAAGTTAATAGGAATCCGGCTGAGCTTGTTGAGTTGGTTTGTTAATAGAAATGAGCATTTTAGGGATTTCTGTGCTGTCTTGGTTGACAGAGGAAGATTCCGTTTCCGTCAGGCTTCCGTGGCATGCAACAGTTTAGGCCGTGTATGCGTCCCGGAATATTCCTTCAGGACAATGCGGGTTTTGGAAAAGAAGTCCCTTCTGCGGCTCCCGTAAGCAGCTTCGGATAAATTGGCGGCAATGCCCGCACCGGAACGTAGGAGCTGGCTGAGCAATTCCCGTTCGACGCCCTGCTTTTTCAAGTACCTGCATCATTGAATAATGCGGACTGCGAAAGAAAAGCTTTTCGCGGAAACGGGACTTTCTGCCATGTTTTATCCGAAGCTGTTAACTATTACCTATTAACTGTTACCTTTTCGTTTTCAGTATTTTCCGTATAATGGCCCGTAGTTGGCGCAGGCCCGGAAATCAGCTCCTTCCGGGTCCGCCGTGCCGTGGAGACCCCAGGCAGAGGGGCGGTAGATTTGGTCATCCGGAATGTTATGGGCGTATACGGGAATGCGCAGCATGGAGGCCAGCGTCAGGATGTCTGCGCCGATGTGGCCGTAAGTAAAGGCTCCGTGGTTGGCTCCCATGTTGGCCATGACGCTGTACACGTCCGTAAAGGCTCCCTTGCCGGTCAGGCGCGGGGCGAACCAGGTGGTCGGCCAGCCCGGGTCAGTGCGTTCGTCCAGGGTCTTGTGCACCTCGGCAGGCAGATCAACAGACCAGCCTTCCGCCACGATGAGGACGGGGCCGAGTCCCTTGACGATGTTCAGGCGCATCATGGTGACGGGAGCGCCGCCCCTGGTGACGTAGTGGACGGAGTAGCCGCCGCCGCGGAAGTATTCCCGGTTGGCCGGGCACCAGACGGCTTGTTCCATCATGGTTTTCGCATCGTCCGGAGTGACGTCCCAGTGTTTTTTCATGACGGGCTGTCCGTCCTTGCCCGTGCAGGCCATGCAGCCGTCCAGGGCGGCGGAGCCGGAATTGATGAGGTGGATGATGCCGTCCTTGGCATGGCCTTCCAGCGTATAACCCGTGACGCGCTTTACGGCTTCCGGACTCCAGTAGGTGCGAACGTCCGCGAAGACATTGGCCTGTCCGGTCAGCAGATAGCCGAAGAGGAGGCAGGCGCCGTTGAGAGAGTCATTTTCCGTGGCGAAGGGAAGCGGGGCGCGCGGGCCGTTCCAGTCAAAGGTGGAGTTAAGCAGGGTTTCCGCGATGTCTCCGTTCGGGTAGAAGTCCGTCCAGTGGCGCTGGCCCTGGAAACCGCCGGCAATGGCTTGGTAACCCAGGGATTCTTCTTCGCGGTCAATTTTCTTGAGCTTGGGATTGCCCTGCATCATGTCGCGGAAGATCATGGCCATCAGCACGCTTTCCCTGAAAGTTTTGCGGCGTCCGGCTTCATCCAGCTTCAGGTCCGGACGGTTTTTGTCCTCGGCGAATTTAAAGACGGAGTCAGCCCATTGCATGGCGAGGTCGAATTCCGCTTCGTCATAAATTTTCTGGTCCATGCGGCGGCGCACTTCCGTCATGTCCACGGCCTGTACGCGGATGCCCAGGTAATTTTCCCAGAAAGACTGGTCCACAATGGAACCGGCAATGCCCATGGAGCAGCCGCCGATGGAAAGATAGCCTTTTCCGCGGAGGGTGGCTACGGTGAGGCCGGCGCGGCAGAAGCGCAGGATTTTTTCAGCTACGTCTTCCGGGATGGAAGTATCCGTGGCGTCCTGCACGTCTTTTCCGTAAATGGAGAAAGCCGGGAATCCTTTCTGGTTCAGGCCGGCCAGCGCAGCGGCCAGATACACGGCACCGGGGCGTTCCGTGCCGTTGAAGCCCCAGATGGCCTTGGGAGTGAACGGATCCATGTCAAATGTTTCACTGCCGTAGCACCAGCAGGGCGTAACGGCTAGGGAGACGCCGACGTTGTTGGCCTTGAATTTGTCCGCGCAGGCGGCGGCTTCCGCCGGGCCGCCGATGCAGGTGTCCGCAATCACGCATTTGACGGGTTCTCCGGAGGCGTGGCGGATGTTGGCCTCAATAAGGGCGGCGGCCGCCTTGGCCATGTTCATGGTTTGATCTTCCAGGGATTCCCGGACGCCGAGGCGGCGACCGTCAATCGTGGGGCGGATACCGATGGTTGGTAATGCTGTTTTCATATCTTGCGTAGGTGATGTGAAGCTGGTTCATGCCTGGGCAGGCTTTTCTTCCTCTTCCTTTTTCAGATGAGTGTTGCGGAAGAAGAAGCCGTAAATTAATACCACGGCAAAGCAGATGATGGGAATAAAGAAGGATGACCGCACCGCTTTTTCCACGAAGTTTTCCTGGGCCGTCTGGAATTGCTTCATGTCCAGGGGCAGGGCGATGAGGTTGTCCAGCACTTCCGCCTGGTTTCCGGATAACGTGGAGAGCGCCGGAATCAGGGAGAATTGCTGAATTTGCTGTTCTCTTCCGGCAGGAGCGGGGAGGCGTTCCAGATTGGCTTTGAAAACGGCCAGTTCCCTAGGCTTGAGGGAGGAGCAGCCGGGCAGGGATTTGGCCGCCTGCTCAAAAGCGTCCCCTTCCAGGGAGGGGAGGGTAAAGAAGGTTTCCAGGTTTTTCTGGAATTTGCCGGCGGCCCTGGCTTGTTCTTCTCCGTCCGCAGGGCTGGCTTCTGACATCCTGTACAGCGCCAGCATGGCTCCAGATAAGGATTTCCGAGCGTCCGCAGCTTCCGCCTGCGCGATCAGAGGACGGTTGATGGATTCAAAATAGGCCACCTGGTTTTTTACTGTGGTGTTGTCTATCCAGGAACCCATGTACGGGGTAATGACTGCGCCGCCCAGAATGGCCATGATAAGGCCCGCAGCTCCCAGTTTCACTTCAGACCCCAGTCCGCGCAGGGCGATGCCGTAAATAGTGGGGAACATCAGGGACATGCAGCCGGAGATTCCGACCAGTGTCCAGACGGAGATTTCCCTGGGCAGATAGATGGTGCCCAGGCAGCAGAGAATGCCGGCGACGGCGAAAAGGGACATCATGTTGGCCGGGTTAAATTTTTTCATCAGGGCCGTAGTGATGGCGCGGCAGGCGATGAACAGGATGATGGAAAAGATATAGTAGTTGGAGGCCGCCGCTTCCTGCATTCCGGGGAAGACGGACATGATGTATTTAATCGTCCACGTCCACACGGCAATCTGCACGCCTACATAGAAAAACTGGGCTGCCACGCCGCAGAAGTAGCGCGGAAGCTTCACCAGTTTCATAAGCTGGCAGCGGTAGTCCGGCATGATGAGCAGGAAGGCGATGGGCCCGATCATCATAATCAGGATTTGCTGCACCATGCTGAATTCGAAAGCGGAATAGTACTGGAACAGGAAGGGGATGAGAATCAGGGCGATGCAGAGTCCCAGGCGGCCGAGTTTAGAGGAAAGGGGCTGTGTGTTTTCCCGGGTGGGTACGTTTTCATCGTCGGATTTGTAACGGCAGAAAAAGAACCAGATGACGGCGGCGATGGCTACCAGGCCCACATAAGGAACGCATACCCAGAAAAGTTCATCGCTGACAATGGCGTTCAGTTGTTCCGGGTCCATGGCTTTGCGGGTGTCCATGTCCGCATCGTTCAAGTGTGCCAGAATGAAATATTTGGCCAGGAAAATACCTGTCAGGGAGCCTATGGGATTGAAGGCCTGGGCGAAGTTCAGACGGCGGACGCTCGTTTCCTGGGACCCCATGGAGAGAACGAAGGGGTTGCAGGTGGTCTCCAAAATGGAGAGGCCTCCGGCCAGCACGAAGATAGCCATCAGATAGATATCGAAACTTTGCCCGATGGCGGCGGGAATGTAGCACAGCGCGCCGATCATGTAGAGCCCCAGCCCGATGAGGACGCCCGCCTTATAGGAAAATTCCTCCAGAAGGATGGAGGCGAAAATGGCAAGCACCGCATAGGCCCCATAGAAGGAAATCTGAACTCCGGCGGATTCCGAAGCATTGATCATGAATATTTTGCTGAATGCCGGAACCAGGTTGTCCGTCATGTTGTTCAGGAGGCCCCACAGCGCAAAACAGGAGACCAGCATGAAGAACGGCAGCCGGTATTGTTTGGGAACGATCGGCACGGTAGAGGTACGGTTGTTATCCATATTGCTTTTGTCAATTTCTCACAAGGACGGCGGTGCGTCAATCTGGAAACCGAAAAGAGTCCAGAAATTATCCAACCTGTTGATAAAAAAAATAAAATGATGTTTTTCCATGGTGATATTCCGTCAGTGTCCGCAGAAGCTCTTTCTTCTTCTTGACTTGTGTTTCCGCGGCGGATAGGAATGAAGAGATGAAGAAGAGTATTCTAGCCGTCTGTCTGGGCCTGGCCGGATTCTGGAGCGTTCTGGCTGAAGATTCTCCCATTGCGGCCCCGGGAAGGGTAAATGAACAGGGGGATGCGGAACTGCCTTCCGGGGAATTGTTGTCGGATCATGTGGCGGAAGCGGAATTTACGGGAATGATTCATCGGAAATGCAGGTTCCTTACTTCCCTGTGCCCGGACAAGTGCGACCATGCCAGGGATTTCGCCGTTTTCCGGATCGTCAAGTACTTGGATTACCGGAAACCAGGCAAGTACGGCGATGAAAAGCAGGAGCAGCTGATGGTTGACGTTAATCCGGCGCACAAGCCCATCCTGCAGAGTGCGGATATTTTGAAGAAGATATCCGCCCTTAAACCGGGGGACAAGGTGGTTCTTCACTGGGCTCATTATTATATGCACCGGAATTCCAGTTCTTTCCCGGAACGTCCCGTGATTTCCGTGGAGCCGGCGGCTCTTTCCGGAGGAAAAACGGGAAAGTAAGGACTGGTCTTTCCTCAGGCCGTTCAAGCGGGGCTGGACGCAACGGAAAGCCGTGTGTTAGGAAACGGACCGGCAAATAACGCTGCTCCGGGCAAGATTGCCGCGGGGGGCGGCGTATATATCCCGCGAAACACACCATAAATACGATGCGTTTATCTTTGAATAAATTAATGGGGCTTGGCCTGTTGTGCGCACTGGGCCTGTCTATTCCCTCCGTTCTCGGCAAGGAAAGCTTTGAGCAGGCCAGGCGTGGCAAGTTTACAACGCTTTCCACCAAATACGGCCTTATGTCCTGCCGGAACGGTGTGGCGGAAATCGGAGGAGGGGGAAAATCCGGAGAAGCCTCCCTGCGAATGTTCGGCGGACAGGATGCTGAATTGAAACTGGACTTGAAGGATACGCCTTCCAGGGAAGTCCGGCTTTCTGCCTGGGCGGAGCGATGGACCGGGCAGGCCCCTTTTGAATTTTCCATTGTGGCCATAGGGCCGAATGGAGAAAAGAAAATTTATGACGGCAAGGATATCAGGACGGGCGGGTTTCATACCAGGATAGAAGCCAGTGTTCCTTCCGGAACGCGTTCCCTGGTGTTCAGGCTTACTTCTCCGGAAAACAAGGGAATGAAGCTGGACGACCTGTTTCTTGTTCCCTGTATTCCCATGAAAGTGAATCCGCAGGTGGAGATGGCCTCTTCCATTTACCCGGTGATGGTGCGTATCCCGTGCAGCCCCGTTCTTTCTCTGAATGTCCGGACGGACGGCTGCCTTAATCCTCAGTTCCTGACAGCTGTCAATCTGGATTTTACGGGTACGACGAAGCTTTCCGACATTGAGTCCGTGGCTGTAATACGGGGGGAAGAGGCCCCTATCATCCATCATGGGGAAGAGCCGTTCCCGAAAGACTCTTCCCAAGTTTTTGGTACAGTAAAGCTTGCCGGTTCCGCCAGACCCCAGATTTCTGTGAAGGGGAAAATGGAGCTGGAGCCCGGAGACAATTACCTGTGGGCTTGCGTGACGATGAAAGAAGGAGCCTCCCTGGACGGCAGGGTGGTGGTGCGTCCGGCCAGCGTTGTGGCGGGCAATAAACCGGTGAGGGTTGCCAATGCGACTCCCGTGGCGCAGCGCATCGGCGTGGCCGTAGTCAGGCATGGGGATTTCAAATCAAAATTCTACCGTATTCCCGGTCTGGCCCGTTCCAGGAAGGGAACCCTGCTGGCCGTGTACGATATCCGGTACAACCATTCCGGAGACCTTCCGGCCAACATTGATGTGGGCGTAAGCCGCTCTACGGACGGAGGCCGCACCTGGTCTGATGTCAAAATCGCCATTGATGATTCCAAGATTGACCCCTCTCTGGGGGCTACCAGGGGCGTAGGGGATCCGGCCATTCTGGTGGATGAAAAGACGGGGCGCATCTGGGTGGCCGCCATATGGAGCCACAGGCATTCCATCTGGGGCAGCAAGTCCGGAGACAATTCTCCGGAGGCCTGCGGACAGCTGGTGCTGGCCTACAGCGATGACGACGGCCTGACCTGGTCCAGTCCGATCAATATCACGGAACAAACCAAGAACAAGGATTGGCGCATTTTATTTAATGGACCCGGCAATGGCATTTGCATGAAAGACGGCACGCTGGTCTTCGCCGCCCAGTACTGGGACGGCAAAGGGGTGCCGTGGTCCACCATTGTTTATTCCAAAGACCGGGGAAAAACCTGGCACTGCGGCACGGGCGTCAACCAGCAGACGACGGAAGCCCAGGTGATTGAGCTGGAAGACGGCTCCGTCATGATCAACGCCCGGTGCAACTGGGGCGGTTCCCGCATCGTGGGCGTTACGAAAGACCTGGGCCAAACGTGGGAAAAACACCCCACCAACCGCACTGCCCAGCTGAAGGAACCGGTCTGCCAGGGCAGTCTGCTTGCCGTGGACGGCGTTCCGGGCGCGGGCAGAGTGGTTCTGTTTTCCAATCCCAATACCACATCCGGACGTTCCCACATGACGTTGAAAGCTTCTACGAATGATGCCGGGTCATGGCCGGAAGACAAATGGCTTCTTTATGATGCCCGCAAAGGCTGGGGATATTCCTGCCTGGCGCCGGTAGATAAGAACCATGTGGGCGTGCTGTACGAATCCCAGGGGGCGCTGAACTTCCTGAAAATTCCCTATAAGGATGTTCTTAACGCAAAAAATGCGCGCTGATTCCGTTTCCCGGTAACATGTTCAACGGGCCGTTTTCGTTGGAGAACGGCCCGTTTTTTTGTTTCCGGGTGTTTTTGTGAAAGGACTTGGCCGCTGCGCTACGGGTTATTTGCCGCTAAAGACGGGAAACTGTACCAGGAACCGGATCCCCACCCTTTGGCGGGAAAGCCGGCGGTGTGTTCTTAACTTGTTTTGAGGACGCCATTGTCAGGATAAAAAGGAAGCAAGAGCCTCCTTCAGCATGTTTCTGGCGCGGAACAGCAGGCTTTTGGTAGCGGGAACCGTCATATCCAGCGCCCGGGCTATTTCCTCATAGGGCATGTTTTCGAAACGGCGCAGTTGGACGGCCAGCCGCGCCTTTTCCGGCAGAGCGGCGATTGCCGCGTCCACGGCGTGCTGGAGTTCCGTATGTTCCAGTGCTTCGTCCGGGGTCTGGGAAGGTTCCAGAAACACGGCCATGCCTCCTTCCTCCTCCATGGCGTCTGCGGAGGTGGTGGGCTTGCGCTTCTGGCGGCGCACTTCATTGAACACCAGATTGCGCAGGATGGTGAACATCCATGTGGTAAACCGTGCGGAAGGTTCATAATTCCCGGCTCCCTTCCAGATGCGGATGAATACCTGCTGGGCGATGTCCTCTGTCTCCGGACCGTTGTTCAGCATACGGGCCACCGTCGCATATACGGAATTCTGGTGTTTGCGGACCAGCATTTCCATGGCGGAAGCGTCGCCATTCCTGACCCTCAGCATCAGCTTGGCATCTTCGTCTGGTTCCGCAGGCGGCATGTCTTGTGCTTCATCCATGAAATTCCCTTTTATAAACCCCGTCTCCGGTGAAAGGTTGCAGCCGGCAGGGCGCATTCCGGAAAAAGGTCTATCCCATTTTTACACGGCTGACTAGATGAAAACGGGTCTTTCTTTTCTTTCCGCAGGGAATGGAAGTAAAATGTTTTACTCTTTCCAAAGCCCGGGAAATATTCGCGCCTTTGCAGGAGAGAACCCGGTGCACGATGGATTCCCTCCATGCCCGCCGATTTGACAGGGGCCGGAAGGGGCTTGTCAGGGCAGGGAAGAATGGAAGAAAGGAATATCGGCTAATTAATTTGTTTAAGGAATCATTCCGAATTTCTTTTCTCGGCTTCTTCCTGGTTCAGTTCCAAATGGGGTATTCCCTCAGAAGTTTATGAAGAAAGCATGAAGGAATGCATGGAGCGGAAAACAGGGATTCCTCAATGGTACGTTATTGTGGACGGGCAGCGGAATACCATTGCGGGAGCCGGAGTAATTGAAAACGATTTTCATGACCGGAAGGACTTAACTCCCAATTTATGTGATCTTTTTGTAGAGGAAAGGAAACGCGTCAGGGGAATAGCCGGGGTGGTGCCGGATTTTGTGAGGAAGGATTTGGCCTCTCTCGGATATCCCAGGCTCCCAACCACACTCCGCGCGGAAAGAAGAGCAAGGAATGAAGAAAGTTCCCCGGCAAAAGGAAAAGAGGGGAAAATAATGAAAAACCGTCCGGTGTTTTCGTTGGAAGATGCACGGAGCCGCCTGCCGGGGGAGGACTCTGTTCTTGACAGCATTTCCTGTCTGCCTGATAACTTGATAATACGAGTACCCCTCAGCAGCATCAGGAAACGCCGCCATGAAACAATGCATGAATTCCGAAAATTTGCATCGCCGCCTCAAGAAGATTATCGGACAGGTGCAGGCAATCGACAGGATGATTGACGAAGACGTTCCCTGTGAAGATGTTCTTGCGCAGCTCAATGCCGCCAAGTCCGCCTTGCATAAGGTGGGGCAGGTCGTACTGGAGGGGCACATCAGCCATTGTGTCCGGGACGGGCTGGAACACGGAGACCCGGAAGAGACGATCGCGCGCTTCACCAAGGCGGTTGAGCGGTTTGCCAACATGATTTGAATGGGACAAGGGGTTAATGCCTTTTTCCGGCAGGTTCGGGGGTGGCTCTCATATTTTTTTCTTGAAAACCTATACCCCTATAGGTATATAAATGCCCGTACCCGTATGGGTATGAAAAGAAAAATCATCATATGCTGGACCGATTGGAAAAATTGCTGGAATGGGGAGGGACAAGGCGGAAAGTCGCACTGTTGTCCGTTTCCGGATTAGCTCTGTTAATGAGCATGCTTGGCATGGAACCTTTGCCCTTTGAAGTTTCATGGATAGCCATTGTGCTGTGCGGCGTTCCAGTTGTGCTGGAAGCCGTTCTTGGCCTGGCGACGGCCTGGGATATTAAGGCGGGAGTGCTTGTTTCCATCGCGTTGATCGCCTCCGTCATCATTGGGGAGGACTTCGCCGCAGGGGAGGTTGCATTTATCATGCAGCTTGGGGAACTCCTTGAGGAGCTGACCGTGGCCCGGGCCCGGAAGGGTATTGAAAGGCTGGTCCGTTTGACCCCGGCGACCGCCCGGAAAGTGGAAGGAACCAGGGAGGAGGTTATTCCGGCGGAAGAGGTTCGCATCGGGGATATTCTCCGCGTATTGCCCGGAGAGACGATTCCGGCGGACGGCGTTATTCTTTCCGGGCACACTTCCGTCAACCAGTCCGTAATGACGGGGGAACCTCTTCCGATAGACAAGGAAGCCGGGGATGAGGTTTCCAGCGGGACGGTCAACCAGTTCGGAACCTTTGACATGAAGGCGGCCAGGACCGGGAAGGACAGTTCCATCCAGCGCATGGTGCGCCTCGTCCAATCCGCAGATGCGGGGAAGGCTAAAATCGTGAGGCTGGCGGACCGCTGGGCCACCTGGATCGTTGCCATTGCCCTGGTTTCCGCAGGGGGGACCTGGATGGCCACGGGCGAATTGATTCGCGCCGTTACCATTCTGGTGGTATTCTGCCCCTGTGCGCTTGTGCTGGCAACTCCCACGGCGGTCATGGCCGCCATCGGGAACGCCACCAGGCATGGCTTTCTGGTGCGGGAAGGGGATGCCCTGGAACGCCTGTCCTGCGTGTCCCATCTCACTTTCGACAAGACGGGCACGCTTACCTGCGGTGCTCCGCGCGTGGCGGCCGTGCGCAGTTTCCTGCCGGAGCTCCCGGAACAGGAACTTTACAGATATGCCGCCTGTGCGGAACTGCGTTCTGAACATCCTCTGGGCAAGGCGATTGTCCGCTGTTACCGGAAAGATTCAGTGCGGGAACTTCCCCAACCGGAACAATTCCGCATGATTCCCGGCAGGGGAGTACGGGCTGTGGCGCAGGGAAAGGAACTTCTGGCCGGCAACCTGGAATTGTTCAGGGAAAACGGGGTGGAGCTGTCCGATGAGGCCAGACGTGCGGCGGAACGGTATCAGGAGGAGGGGTGCTCCGTGATTTTCATAGGAATGGACCGGCATGCCGCAGGGTTGATCGCCCTGTCGGATACCTTGCGGGAGAATGCCGTAGCTACCATCCGGGAAGTACGGGATGCCGGAGTGGTTCCCGTATTGCTGACCGGGGACCATGGGAATGCCGCCGCGCGTGTCGCCGGACAACTGGGGATTGACCTGGTTTGCGCGGAATGCCTGCCGGAGGACAAATTCAACTGGATTGACGCGTGCCAGAAAGAGCGGAACCGTGTGTGCATGGTTGGGGACGGAATCAATGATGCCCTTGCCTTGAAAACCTCTCATGCGGGAATTGCCATGGGCGGCATAGGAAGTGACATTGCCGTGGATGCCGCAGATATTGTCCTGGTCAATGACGATATCCGGGAACTGCCCCATCTGCTCCGTCTGTCAAGGCGCATGATGGGGACAATCAAATGCAATCTGACATTCTCCATGGCCCTGAACTTCATCGCCATCATCCTGGCGGCGGGCGGTATCCTGAATCCCGTGGCTGGCGCGCTGGTTCACAATGCGGGCTCCGTCGTCGTGATCGCCAACTCCGTTTTTCTGCTGAAATGGAGGAGGAAAAACGCGTGAATCCGCCTGGAGGGTAGAGAAACTTTCCCGTGTTGATTGCCGGGAGGGAACGGAGTCCGTCTTTTTGGCGCTCCGGTTTCACCGCGCCGGGCTGGAAAACGCTTGGATGAAAAGAAAGTCCGTGTTATTCTTTTTCCAGTTCGGCAGGGGTGCCCAAATAAAGGCTGAGATTGCAGGAACGGCATGCTGTTCCCGCAGAACCCTTCAAACCTGATGCGAATAATTCCGCCGCAGGGAGTTCGATTGAACGGGCTTGTCCTGTTTTTCGGGGAGGTTTCGTTTCCGCTGTTCCCCTGCCGGAACAGAACAGCATTCATCCCATGAACGATACCTCCAATTTGTCTTATCCCGGTTCCCGCCGCATTTATGTTCCGGGCCGTCTGTACCCGGATGTTCGGGTTCCCATGAGGGAAATCATTTTGGGCGATACCTTGTTGCCCGACGGCACCGCCCACCCTAATGACCCGGTGCGCGTGTACGATTGCTCCGGCCCCTGGGGAGACGCTGCTTATGAGGGGACTGCGGAGGAGGGGCTTCCCTCCCTGCGTGCCGCATGGATACGGGCCCGCGGTGATGTGAAAGAGGATGTGGGGCAGGAGCGCACCCTGCGTGCTGCGGGCAAGACGCCTGTGACACAGCGTTATTACGCCCAACAGGGCGTCATTACGCCGGAAATGGAATTTGTCGCCATCCGGGAAAATCTGGGCAGGGAACAGGCTTTCAAGGCGATATACGACCGCTATCCGAATGCCAAGAGCCGCCCGGACGAAGCTGCGGAAGCCCTGGAAACGCTCACCATGATGCCGCGTCCGTCCGAATTGGAGGCGCAGGAGGGATTTGGGCCGTCCAGCATGGTGGCCCGCGACCGCCTGGATTACCAGCATGCCCCGGAACGCCGGAACGGCTGCCGCATGCCTGCCTACTTTACGCCGGAATTCGTCAGGGATGAAATTGCCTCCGGCCGTGCGCTGATTCCCGCCAACATCAATCATCCGGAATGTGAGCCGATGGCTATCGGCCGCAATTTCCTGGTAAAAATCAACGCCAACATAGGCAACTCCGCGCTGGGGTCCAGCATTGAGGAGGAGGTGGAAAAGCTGCGCTGGGCCATTCACTGGGGGGCGGATACCGTTATGGACCTGTCCACCGGGAAGAATATCCACGCGACGAGGGAATGGATTTTAAGAAACTCCCCTGTCCCCATCGGTACTGTTCCCATTTACCAGGCTCTGGAAAAGGTGGGAGGAAAGGTGGCTGACCTGAGTTGGGAGGTTTTCCGCGATACCCTGCTTGAACAGGCCCGCCAGGGCGTGGACTATGTGACGGTGCACGCCGCCCTTCTGCTCAGGTTCGTGAACCATACGGCGCGGCGCATGACGGGCATCGTTTCCCGCGGCGGTTCCATCATGGCGCAGTGGAGCATGATCCACGAACAGGAAAATTTCCTTTATTCCCATTGGGATGAAATTTGTTCCATTCTGGCGGCTTACGATATTGCCGTCTCCATCGGGGACGGCCTGCGGCCCGGTTCCGTGGCGGACGCCAACGACTTCGCCCAGCTGGCGGAGCTGGAAGTGCAGGGGGATTTGACCATGCGCGCGTGGAAAGCGGGCGTGCAGGTCATGAATGAAGGCCCCGGCCACGTTCCCATGCACCTTATTGGAGAGAACATGAGCAAGCAGTTGGAATGGTGCATGGAAGCGCCCTTTTACACGCTGGGGCCGCTGGTAACGGACATCGCCCCCGGTTACGACCATATTACCGGAGCTATCGGAGGGGCGATTATCGGCCAGCTTGGCTGCGCCATGCTTTGCTATGTAACCAGAAAAGAGCATCTGGGGCTTCCTGACCGGGAGGATGTGAGGGAAGGCGTGGTTACCTACAAGCTGGCGGCCCACGCCGCAGACCTGGCGAAGGGGCATCCATCCGCGCAATGGAGGGATAATGCCCTGGCCCAGGCCAGGTTTGAATTCCGCTGGGAGGATCAGTTCAACCTTTCCCTGGATCCGCAAAAGGCCCGGTCCTTCCATGACCTGACGCTTCCCCATGCCAACGCCAAAAAAGCCCATTTCTGTTCCATGTGCGGTCCGGACTTCTGCGCCATGCGCTTGAGCCAGGATATCCGCCGTCGCTCACAGCAATAGGCGTCTTTTCTCCGGCATTTCGGGGGGCTTGCGGTTCCGAGGGGGCCAGCCCTTAAAAAAGAATGACAAGCCCCGGTATCCTGCTATAGTACGGTTAAGATGAGAAATTCATTTTTTCCTGCAATTGGTGTTCTTTCCTTGGCCTCCGCTTTAATTTGTTCCGCGTCTTCCTCCTGGGAGACTGATTGGAATAAGGCGTTGGAGAAGGCCGGAAAGGGCGGACATCCTGTGCTGGCTGATTTTACCGGTTCCGACTGGTGTCCCGGATGCATTCACCTGCGCAAAAATATTTTTGACACGGATGCGTTCGCCAAATATGCGGCGGATCATCAATTCGTGCTGCTGGAACTGGATTTCCCCAAGGCTGCCGGGAAAATGCCGCCGGAACAGCTGAAATTCCATGAAGAGCTGATGCGGCGTTATGGCGTTTCCTCGTTCCCATCCGTTCTGTTGATGGAAGGAAATGGCGCTCCCTACGCTAAAATAGTGGGTGCCACCAGAACCCCGGAGGAATATCTGAAAAAACTGGAGGCCGCCGGAGAAACGAGGAGGAAGTTGAAAGAGGCCGTAGCGGCGGCCCAGCCATTGAAAGGAAAGGAAAAACTGGAGCAACTGGTTAAGGCCTTGAACGTGCTTCCGGAAGATTTGCAGCCTTTCCAGAAGGAGTTGATTGCAGAAATTTCCGCTCTGGACCCGGAGGACAGATACGGTTTTGGAAAGAAGTCTGAAAAAGCCGCAGCCATGGAGAAGCAGCGGCTTATGTGGGAACAGTTCTGCCAAAAATATTCGGGGAGGCTCTCCGCAGAAGAAACGCGCGCCGGCCGGGAGGAAGCATTGCAGATGTTGGAGAAAAAGGATACGCTTCCTCCCATCCGCCTGAAGGTCGCCAAATATATCAGTGATGGGTATGTCTTGGAACGTAATTTGCCCAAGGCTTTGGAATACCTGGAAATTGCCCGTGATGCCGATCCGGAGTCTCAAGCCGCCAAAAAACTGGAACCGTGGATTGACAATATGCGGAAACATATCAATCAGGAGAAGTAAAAATTGTTCCGAAAGGCATGGCCGTCTTCCGTCGAAGGGGGAGGGCCATGCCTTTCCGTTTTTTATTTTAAACAAAAAAACAGGGCTGTTGCGCTATGGCTGATGAAGGAACCGAATGTACGGATGCAGAAATGAATACGCCGGCTTACGTCAGGAATGAGGAGGTTGATGAAGAAAGCAGCCATTTGCTGAGTTGGGATGAGTGGCTGCGGGAACATGCTTCCCAGCTGCTGCTGTTTGCACGCCAGCAGTCCCGCTCTCCGGAAGATGCGGAGGATATACTTCAGGATGCCCTGGTACGTTTGGCTCGCAAGGAGGCTTCCGGGGAATTTGTGGGTGGGCAGGAGGCGTGGCTTTCCTATGTCTTTGCCTCCATCCGGCGTCTGGCGGTGGATTATGGCCGCAAATCCGACCGCCGCCAGAAAAGGGAGGATGAAGCCTGCGCCTCTGAACGGGACGAAGATGTTTATACGGACCCCTGGTTTTCCAGTGCTGCGGCAGATGAGGAACTCAAACAGTTCATGGAAATGCAGCTCAGGAAGCTCCCTTCCAAATTCTCCGAGGTCATTGTCTTGAAAATATGGGGGGAACAAACTTTTCAGCAAATTGCGGAAACGCTGGAAATTTCGCAGAATACGGCGGCGAGCCGGTACCGTTACGGTATTGACTTGCTCCGCAGGGCTTTGAGAAATAAAAAGAATCAATTCTAATGCCGCTCTACCCTTATGAACCATGAAACAACATCATCCGCCGCAGGGGAGGAAGACGGCGGTACTGCCGTCCTGCAGCCCCTTCCCGTATCTGATGAACTGATTTCCCGGCTGGCCGGAAAGTGTGAGGAAATCTTCCCTTTGGAGAGCCGTTTCCGGCGTGATGAAATCTCCGATGATGAAATTCATGAGATGGAATCCCTTTTGAAACGTTTTCGGCCCTCTCCGGCAAAAGTCCTGTTCAGGGAACAATGCTGTGCCCTGATGTGTGCGGAATCCGAACATGAGATGGAAACCCGGTTGAAAAGGCTTTCCGCTTCTTCCATGTTGGAATTTTCCGTCTGTAAAATGGCGCAAGCCATGAATTGCGCCAGTAATGAAAAACGGGAAAAAGCGCTGAACATCCCCTTGTGGCGGCGTTTTGCCTGTATTTCCGGCATTTCCGCGGCTGCCGTTGTGGGGGCCGTCATGCTGGTTCAACATGCTCTGGTGGCGCCCGTAGGGACGGTGACAGCCGGAAATGCCGGGGAAGTTCCCTCGGAAAAGGCTGAAACTCCTGTGATTCCCGGTGAAAAGCGGGAGTTGCTCCGGACGCCCACCCTTTTTGAATTGCAGGGAGGGGATGAGCGCGTGCCTGTGATTGCTCCCGCCGTTATCCGCAAAATTCTTCCTGAAAAGGAATATTAAAAATTGCGGTGCATGAATATCACCGGAATTGTGCGATCTGCTGCGGCATTGCGGCTTTCCTTGGCAGGCAGGAAAGATGTCTGGCGTCTTCCGGTGTTCTGCGGCGAAGGATGCCGTCCCGGAAGCGGCGAAAAAAATGCACAAATTTTGAACATTGTATGGACAGATGCTGTATATTATCTCACATGGATATGAAAACCTGTATCTTTCTGACATTGGGATTGCTGGTAGGTTCGGGCTCCGGATATTCCATTGACCGGCCCGCAGGAAGTACGGACAACCTTCAGCCGCCTCCTCTGACGCCGTACGCGCATCAGGTGAAGCCGCTCCCCTCTTCCAAACCGGCCAGACTGGGAATTGTTCCGGGCACGGTGCCCCAAGCGCTCGTTGCGCAGCTGGAGCTTAGCGGATTTCCCGGAGTGCTGGTGACCAAAGTGATGCCGGACAGCCCCGCCGCCAAGGCCGGGCTCCAGGAAAATGACGTCATGGTCAAGCTGGGGGATGTCTCCCTGTCCGGTCCGCAATCTGTAACGGAAGCCCTGTCTGAAAAGGTGCCTGGAGACAGGATTACGGCTGTATTTTACCGGAAAGGAAAGAGGGAGACTGTTGAAATTACCCTGGATGGGGGAACGCTTTCCGCTGAAGAAATACTGGCGGCCCAGGGGGATCCCCGCACGCAGCCCCGCGCAGTTCCTTCCGTCCGGCGTCAGACGGCGCCTTTTTCCGGAATGGCTGCACGGCCTAATCTCCCCCAGCGTATTCTGGATATGCAGCAGATGATGGATGAGTTTTTGAAGGATTCCGCCATGGATGATTACCGGATGGACGACATCATCAGCCGGATGAACCTGACTCCCGGCGCGGCGCAAATGCTCCGGAGCTTGCAGGGACTTCATCAAATGCCCATGCCTCCCATGGGCAAGGTTTCCGGAGGGGGCCAGAGCACGTCTTCCGTCCGGATGTCGGATGCCAACGGGACTATCGTGGTTTCTTCCAATTCCCGGACGGGAACCACAGTTCATGTGACGGACTCTGCGGGAAAGGTTCTGTATTCCGGCCCCTACAATACGCAGGAGGAAAAATCCGCCGTGCCGGAAGCCGTCAGGGAACGCTTGAAAAACATAGAAACCAATTTCTGCTTTTAACGGCTTCATGAAATAGCGGAGAAATCCGTATTCATGAAGTTGACGACAGCTGCCCCGTGCGGGGCAGCTTTTTTATTCAGTGAAAGGGAGGGGAATTCTGCAATCCGTCCACAAGCCGGCTTGCCGGAAGGAGCTATAGAATTCCGGTCAACTTCCGGTAAGTCTCCAGGGCAAAAGAATCCGTCATTCCGGAAATATAATCAAGCATGTGCGCCAGGCGTGCAGCCTCCCCTCCGTTATTTTGGGGCACGTCGGTGCCCTGAAGCATGATGGCGATTTTTTGGGATTGTCCGGAGGACGGATGATTCACCCATTCCATAAAGAAGTCGATCAATTCGCCCAGAACCTTATAACCCATGGCTTCCACTTCAATAACCTCCCTGGCCTGGTACACATTCTTGATGGCGTACTGGTACAAACCGTTCAGCGGGGCGGACAATTCCGAGCTGTCTATCAGGGATTGTTCCATCCTTCCTTGCAGCAGATCTTCCTCGTGGTTCACGAAACTGTCCACGGCGGATTGAATGCTTTTTCCGATGGCGATCGCGCGCATATAATGGATGCAGGAATCTTTTTCCTCTTTTGCTTCCAGTTCCCGAACATAACAGAGCTGGGATTCCGTCAGGAAAGGGCTGAATAAATCCCTGGTGGGAGCAAAATCCAGAAGGCCGGAAAAGTACCCGTCTTCAATATCCGCGATGCGGTAACAGATATCATCCGCAGCCTCCATTAAATACGCCAGGGGATGACGGCTCCAGCAAAGATGGGCTGCATCAGGTGTGGAACGCGGGATCAGACCCAGATGGCCAGCCATGAAAGAAGCCGCTTCCCTTTCCTGTTCCCCGATGCCGAATTTTTTGCATTCAAGCTTGTTGGCCGCAACTATGCTGCCTTTCTTGACGGCGGCGGAATAGGATTGCGTACAGGGATATTTCATAAAGGAGCCCAAAACGGCTGCCGTCAGTTTCAGGCCGCTGCCCTCCATCGGATCCCCTGTACGTGTCAGGATGCGGAATCCCTGGGCATTACCTTCAAAAGGCAGCTCCAGGCCGTGCCGTTTCAGGGCGGTTTCAATGGCGTCTTCTCCGGAATGGCCGAAGGGCGGATTGCCGATGTCATGGGCCAGGCAGGCGGTGGAAACAATGGTGGCGACATCGGAAGGCATGATAGGAGCGGGCAGGGAACCCTTTTTGGCCAGCCACTCCCCCGCCAGCATGCCGAGGGAGGAACCGATGTGGGCTACCTCCAGGCTGTGGGTCAGGCGGGTGCGGACGTAATCATTGCGGCCCAGGGGAAAAACCTGTGTCTTGTCCTGAAGGCGGCGGAACGCGCTGGAAAACAGAATACGGCCGTAATCCCGGTCATAATTGCTGCGGTTTTTCTGCGGAGATGCCGTGCTTCGGTGCCTGGACCCCCAGCGTGCGTCCGACAAAAGCTGCTGCCAATTCATCATCCCTGACATGGTAAAGAAATGCTACAGGGGAATGCCCGGCTGGAACAGAAGAAAATAGAGAGGGCATTCAATAGGTCAGCGTCAATTCCGCTCCAATTTCAGGAGCACCTTGCCGTCCGTGTCAATGCGCGCGTCCGCAATCAGGAGCGTGGGCGGCGTGTGCCGGGCGCACAGGTTTTTTGGTGAATCTGGCGTAACATGTCGCGTTCTCCGGCCACCGGGCGGCGGCAAGCAGCACAAAAATGAAGGAAAATGGGCGTCTGGAATTTATTCCTGCGCAGTTTTTTTGAAGGGGATGGGGGGCGATCAGGAAAGAGGACAGGATAAGCAGGCAGCCGATGAACAGCAGGAACATGTTGGGATGCTCTCTGAACAGAAGCAGGGAAGTCAGAGCCGCCAGGGGAATTTTAAGATTGTTCATAACCGCCAGCTTCACGGGAGTGACCCGCCGGGCGCCGTAATTCCAGAGGAAAAAACAGACTCCTGAAGCGATGACGCCCAAATAGGCCAGCAGCCACCATTGCACGGCAGAAATCCCCTGCCAGCAGGACAGCCCTGACAGCAGGCCGGAGGGCAACGTGACCAGCAGAGCGCCTGCATAGGCATAGGCGAAGCAGGAAGCTTCACTTCTCCCGAACCGGGAATTTTTCAAGGAAATGTAGGCTATTTGACCTGCCGCGAAGCAGAGATTGGAAAGCTGGACAAGAACAATTCCTGTAAACACCCCGTTACCGGCGGAATATCCTTTCCAAAGGATGCCCGCTCCTCCTATGGCCGCAAGAATAGCCGCCGCCAGATGGAGCGGCGGAAGCTGTTTTTTCATCAGACCGTTAATCAGAACCACATAAATCGGCGTGGTGGCTGTAAAAAGGGCAACCTGGTGGGAAGGCAGATAGTGAAAGGCCGCGATATAGCAAAGATACATTCCTCCGAACTGGACGGCGCCTATGCCCATCATCACCAAGGCATGACTGAAAGGAACCCTCCGGACGAAGGGGAGGAAAACGGCAAGCGAGCCGGCCATGCGCGTCATCGCGACAAAGCTGGCAGGGAGGCCGGACAGGCAGTTTCCCAGAAGTCCGAATGACAACGCCCAGATGAAAGACGTGATCAGCAACGCAGACATGCGGGCGGAGCATACGGAGAAAGGGAAGTCAAGTCAATGCCCGTACTGTCGGGAGTACGCAACGTTCATCAAGAAAGCAATGGCGCGGTTAAGCTTTCCTCTCAGTAGAAATTAAGCTTTTTGTGTATAAGACTGTTTAATCAGGGTAAGTATGTAATCCATCCTGTCCTCATTTTTTACAGTCAGTTCGTAAGATCCGTTTCCATGATGGCCGATATTGGAAACGTCTCTAGCGAGTTTGTAGGGGTCTTCCAATTTCCCTTTTGGAAGATTGAGCCAGAGTTTCAGTCCTTGTTTCTGTAAGGCGATATCCGTGAAATTTGAACCGTTGACCGTGAAAGCTACATAAAGCTTGGTGGCTTTGATTTCGACGTCCCCTAAATCGAGGATTTTATTTCTGAGGCTGTTGTAAATACCCTGTACCTTTTCCGGAATGTTCTTCAACCGATCCTGCTCCGTGTAAACTACTACTTCTTTGCTGACAGCATCTACGTCGCTGTTTTTCGATGAAATTGTTTTGATGCTTTCCGTTGCATTGAGTTTTCGGATTTCCTCAAAACTGATGGTTTGATTGCTGTATCTTTTTATCTCCCACAGAGCAATCGGAAGATCTTTAAAATTAATGGCTTCTTTTTGATAAGAGGTAAAGCCCTGGGAAATAAAAATAACCCGGGATTGAGACCAATCCACGCTACTGCGCTTGAGCAGTTCATTCCGGGCTTCATTGTATTCCAGAATGAAATCGGCTTTATTATTAAGCATTGCAGAAAGATAGGCATAGCCTTGGTCTACAACACTAAAATTTTTGTCCTGCTTGTATTCGATGATGACAAAAGCCTTATTTTTTCTGTCAAAAGCCAATGTATCAATTCTCAACCTCTGAACGGAACCGGATATCGTGAATTCGGATTTGACGAATTCCAGCCCAAGCAACGTATTTAAATTTGCTTCCACCAAATGTTGAATTTGCCGTTCCAGCTGGAATGGGATCTCCTTGATTTGGTTCAATATTTCCAGTTTTGAATTTGAATTGAAAAGCGGCATTAAACAGATGGGAGAAGGTTACTTGATCCATATTATCTTTATGAGGGATGGATGACAAGACAATCATTACGAAGCAAAATGGGATATCTAACCAATCGAGTATTATCTGCTGACTGTTCTAAATATAAAAACACCCCGGAATATTGAATTCTGGGGTGTTTAGAAAAATGGTACGCGGTACTGGTTTCGAACCAGTGAATCCAACCCTTGTTGTTTGAGAGTGTTCGCACATGTTTAACTTTATTCATAAATCAATATGTTATGAAAAATGTGAACATGCGCGAATTCTCCTGTACAAGCACGAAAGGTGCTAGTATAGGTGCTAGTAGTTTATGGCGTATTTGCGTAGAAGATCAGGCTCTAAATACTGGTTCGCTCAGTGGAACGACCCCGTATCCGGAAAGAAAATTACCCGGTCAACCAAGGTAGAGGCCAAAGGCGGCAATCGCCGGAAGGCCCAGGATATAGCCGACGAGTTCGAAGAAGAGACAAAAAAGGTCCGTACGGAAATTCAGGTCAGAAAGGTGCTGAATGACCTTCATACCCGGATCACAGGGAATAATGTCGTGGTGAAAACCGTGCGGGAAGTTTTCGACGAATGGATCGATAACCAGTCCGGGGGAATCAGCCGCAATTCGCTTCTTGCTTATCGGGGAAGTATTGAAGCATTCCTGTCCTGGTTCGGAGAACGCTCTAATCAAGAGATCAACCTTGTCACGCAAAAAGATATTGTCGACTTCCGCAACGCTACAGAAAAACAGCGTTCCGGGGCAACGGTCAACAAACACCTGAAATTGCTTCGGCGGATTTTTGCAGACGCCAAGAAGAAAGCCTACATCAGCATTGACCCGACGGATGGAGTTAACATCGTCAAACGTCGTAGACAGGAAAGCGGCAGGCAGGCATTTTCTGCGGAAGAATTACAGCGAATAGTGGATCTGGCAGACCCGGAGTGGAAAAGCATGATTCGTTTTGCCTTGTATACGGGCGGTCAACGTCTCGGCGACATTGCCCTGCTGAAATGGGCCAATATCGACCTTCAGGAACAGGTGATCCATTTCCAGACCAAAAAGACAGGCCGACAGATTGTCATCCCCATCATTCCCCCTCTGCTCAAGCACATCAACAGTCTAACGCCTCCCGCATCGGAGAATACCTTTGTACACCCCCGTGCCGCCGCTTCTTTTGAAGCCCAGGGTTCGCCTCGCCTATCGAGCGAGTTTGGTAAAATTCTGTACCAAGCTGGCTTGAGGGATACCCATCCTCAAGCATCCCGCAAGGCATCAGACCCGAACTTCAAATCCGGTCGCAGAAAAATATCGGTTTTATCTTTCCACTCCCTGCGGGCGACTGCCGCCACAATGCTTCACGCCGCAAACGTACCCCCGGCCATGGTTCAGGACATTGTTGGGCATGACTCTGCCGAAGTTCATAGCCGGTACGTCAAACTGGGCAGGGATAATGTACGAAGAGCCTTGGGTAACTTGCCTGAACTCTAAGTTTTCGAATTCTTAATCTTCCCATAGGGGATTATTCGGAATCCGGGATATAATGTTTCTGGTGTTAATACAGAAAGGAGTATTCCTAATGGTTCAAAATGTGAGGGGATCGTCTCTATTCAGAAACCTATCAGCAGGTCAAGGCTTTTTATGTGCTGAATCAATATGAGTTTTTACGATTTTAATCATTGGAGCGAATGTTTTTGTAATTTCCTGCATTCCTCTCGTTCGGGGAATCAATCTATTCCATTAGTCTTAGAACTATCGTGTATCTCTGAAAATCCTCCTCTCTCCGTGCCATATATCCATGAAGAAGAAGCTTCTCTGCTTTCTGCCTGAGAAACCAATAATCAACGAACATGAATACTCGTTGCATCCACACGCAAAATTTATCGCAACCGTGACAACAATTCGCTGTCCACTCCGTGTTTTGGGGATAATGGCCATCACCACGCTTATCATCTACCGAAGCTTTCTCATATCAGTCCAAGGCCTCTTCCCATGCAAACCAATCATCAGAAGTTTACGGAACTCTTCACATGGTTGAGCCGCCGTGTCTAATGGCAGGTATAGAACAGGCATAACAGATAGTCTCTCTCATGTACCTGTATATCAAGTCATAGTATCCTGATTACATGCTGCCTAAAAAGGAAATGACGGAGTTTTTCAGCTCGATCCAAAACAAACTACACTAAGCTATTACTAGATACAGTTCCACTGAGCTAATGATAATGCGCTTCAATGGTGAGGTTCCCTACAGTCCTATTTGAACTTGTTCAGGGGAACTCCCGATGATAGAAAATATCATGGATCAGCGTGGTCAGGCTAAGAGTTCAGAAATAGCTCCCTCTCCTCATTTTACGGAAGCGATGAAAAGATATGTTCGGCGAGTGTTTGGGATATACAACCCAGTAACTGGGCAAAGAGATCAGTACTATAGGATAAGTAATTTTCTTAATGTTAGCAGATCTTGTTCTTCTTTTAATCCTAGCCAGAATCGTAAGAACAAAAGACAGGTCATAAAGATCGGCAGAACTTTTTTTGTTCATTCTTACCCCAGAACATTGCCGATTCTAAATCATAACTATTCAAATCAAGAGGCATATTTGAAATTTTCATTTATTGAAAATAACGATAAATTTAGATTGCATTCTGCTGATTTTTTTGTCCCTTTTCCTAAAAAAAGCGTTCCTATCAACGAAATAAGTGTTTCTGAAGAAAGAAAAAAATGGAGAGAACTTGGAATTATACAAAACAATAATATATTAAATCCTGGTTTTGCTAGATATGTTATTACTCATCCAGATTCCTTCGGTTTTCGTTCAGTTGGCCAAATAATAGATGAATATATTCAAGAAAAGTCTCCTTTATACAAGGCATTCGAACAAAAATATGAAGATTATCTAGGAGATTTTGTTGATTCTGTTTTTGAGGAAATTAGTTGCTTGGATTATGGGACTTTTATTATGACTCTGAATTCTGATGAAATGGAGTTTAATATTAATCAGGGATGGCGAGAAATTAAATATGAAGATATTGTTAATATTTTTGAAGAATATGGAGAAGTAGAAGATATTCCTTATCTTTCGTATAAAGGGTCACTTGATATTCCTTATCCGAAAAATTTTAAGCAATTCATAATTAATTTTATATTTATTTTAATTATAGTTAAATCCAAGGATATTGAAGATGTAGACCCAATAAAAATTATTAATCAATCTATTCCCGGAAGAAAGGAAACGGCTCAAATCCTAGAATATTTTTTATCTTTGAAGGATGGATCCCATATAGATAAATCGAAGAAGAAGACTGATGCTTTTCGGACTGCTGCCCGAATTGTCTCTGATCAAATCTCTGTGGAGTTCCCTCCCAAGAATGAAAAAATGTTTGAAAGTACGGAGTCAGTCCTGCTGTCGAGGATTAGTTCCCATCTGAATTCTCTTAAGATTGGATTTATTTAAATTCTATGTTATTCCATTTATTGTAAATAACATAACAACTTCATTATGGATACGTATGGATGATGGATATGTTGTTTTCCGGTAAAGTTACGACCGCTCAAATGAGCGATTGAAATGAAAAACGAAAAAAACAAATCCAATGAGTCATTGACGAGTCAATCCTCTATTTCTATTCAGAATAGGGAATGGTGGACAGTCAATGAGACACTGAAACAAGGATGGTTTGGCAGAACGACTCTGTACAAACTCCTGAATAACGGCAGCATCAAATCCAGGTTGATTCGTTCGGATCAGTACGCCATTACAGGAAAGAGATTGATTCACGCTCCTTCCGTTCTGGCATTCATTGAACGATCGGAGGGCATGGATGCACATAAAGCCGATTTTGATAATACGAACCTCCATGAACAAGGAGACCGCTAATTCATGGATAAAGATACTTTAGCGTATCTCAAACGAGATCGTGAAGCTTTGGAACGCGTACTGTTATACTACAGCCGCGGAGGTGAAGAGCTTAAGATATGGTTCGAAAATCGGAAGAATTCCGTTCCTTGTCCTTTTCATGTGGATAACAATCCCTCTCTGTCGATCTATCAGAAAGAAGGAATCTGGAGATGGAAGTGCCATCGATGCGACATTGGCGGCACTCTTGTAGATGCCGTCCGTCATGGTTCTCCAAACTGTATGTCTTTCTCTGACTGGTTGGAGGAACTGGAACTCATCCTGAAACCTTCAATGCGTGTCTACAATGAATTTCCCTTCAAGGGAGATAGGAAAAACGAGTGTATTTCGGAAGAAGGTATTTGTCATCCTCCCTTTTTGGGCGATGAAGAGACTGAAAAAGCAATTCGGTATAATGATCGGTTGCTGAACTCTTCTGACAACATCCAAAAGTTGGCCGACACATTCGGCTTGTCTCCGGAAATCATTCGTTTGCATGCCAGTGAAGAGGAACGGGGATTGCTGGGCATAAGTCCGGCCGGGGAGGCTGTCTACTTGTATACGTTCATCATATCCGAGGTAGAACAAGAGCTCTTGGGTATCAAGATCCGTACAGGGAAAAAGCCTCGCAGATTCTATTTCGAATGCGGTAAGCCTTTTCTCTGGGGGTATCATGCTCTTTTAGATAAGGAAAAAGTGATTCTTACTGAATCGGAAAGCGATTTGTTGGCCATAGATGATGTACTGCTGAGCTGGGATGAGGAGAAATGTGGAGAGCGTCCAGGATTGGCCGCTGTTCCTGGCTCCGGAAATTTCAAGTCTGTATGGGCTCCCATGTTTCAGGGGAAACGGGTGGTGATCGCATTTGATGGAGATGAGGCAGGTCTCAATGGTGCGGGAAAAATTCGCACCTTGCTCTCTCCTTATGCTGAATACGTAACCTTATGGAACTTGCCTGACGGGATAAAGGATGCCCGTGAATTTATCATCAATAAAGGGAGGCTGGAAATGCGCTCTCTTCTCATGAACACATTTAAAATTTCATATTAAACATGACCTCTATGATTTCAGAAGACGAAATAGACATACCTTATCCTCCTTTTCCTGTGGATATACTTCCCGCAGTTCTCAAGGAAACTGTCTCGAATATATGTGAAAAAACAAATATTCCCGGGGCTATTATTGCCTATCAATGCCTGGGGATTCTTTCCGGTGTTGTTGGTAACAGCATTCAAAGCAAGCTGGGCTCATTGCCCATCTATCCCAATTTGTTTATCATTGGAGTAGAATACTCTGGGATTGGAAAAACGAAATCAGCCAGCATCCTCTGCCGAGGCCTTCGCCAAGCTCTATCTCCATGGATAGACGAGTCGAATGCGAAAAGGATAAAGGCGGAGATGGAATGGGAAGAATTGAATAAATTGTACAAAAAACAATTCCGGGAAAATGAACAAAAATCGGACTCTCAGGAACCTGGGCATGATCTTCAGCAACTTGCCAATAGGATCACTATTTTACAGAGGCAGAAGAATATCCGAGGAGATATCATTATTTCCGATATCACTCCCGAAAAAATGGCTTCAGCCATGGAGGGAATGCCTGACCATGCCTTGCTTTCCTTTTCTTCTGATGCCAGACAACAAATCGAATCATTGCTTAATGGGTATGGGAATAACAAGTCTTCCACAGAGGGGACATACCTGCAGTTCTTTAGTCATGAATCGTTTTCTCAAGAACGAAAAACAACACAGTCCGTCTCTATTAATGAACCATGTTTGGCTCTTCAATGGAACATCCAAATGGACAAATTCGATAAATTGACTTCCAATGAGATTATGCGGGAATCCGGGTTTGTCGGACGGACTCTTTTCGCTTCCAGCGGAGTAAGGAAAACGGAATGGCAGAGTTTCTTGTCTGAGAATTCGATCAATGTTGAAGGTTGGGACAAACTCATGTTTGATTTGATCCAGCTGAGACGGAATTTAGTCGGGAATTTACAAGAACCGAGCAGAATTCAAATCATAGTTCAAGATCCACGTGGCTTTGATCAGGTACTGTCCGATTTTCATGTAAATCTGCCCTCCTTCCATTTGGACAAGGAACATGAAAATCGTCAGATCGAAATACTCTTAAGGCTATCCTTGGTGTTGGCCATTGCCGATCAATGCCAGCTTCTTAGAGACTCGCCAGAGAGGATTTGTCTTCAAGAAAATCATTTGCGACAAGGAATAATAATTCTCGATTGGTTCAATCAATGCAGACTAAGGCTCATGTCTTCAGGAAGGTTCAATTCCCTTTGGAACATTCTTCTGAAAATTTTCATTGCTATGAAAAAGGAGAGAAATTCTGATCATGATAAATCCTACACCTGCACTAGCGGACGATTGACTCGCCATCGTACCGTTGGATCATTGGATGAATTAAAAGAGGTAGCAGAAACATTTCCCCAGTGGATCACCCTGACAGAAACAGAACGGCAGGATTCCTTGAAAGTAACGTGGATAGGAGGAAATCCCAGGTAATGATTACAGGCAATTCCGGTATTCAGGCAGTCTCTTATAATCATAGTTTAAAGGAGGTGACAGGAGTGGGCGTCTACGGCAATTGGAAGTATTAACCTGTTATATGAAGATGGACGGAACATGTATCCGTCATTTCCCGGCCTCTGCATGCAATGCGTGCGGAGGCCTTTTCATCATTAACCATTAATAATATCAATTCATCATGGCTATCAAACTCATCGCCAACTACAGCAAGCGCCTCGGCCTGCCGGGGTATTCCTCCCATCAGTTTGAAGTCTCCATCGAAACGGAGATCGGAAACACGTCAGAACTCGATTTTGCCGCAGAACGCCTCTACAGCTCACTCCAATCCGCTGTGGATGCCCAGATCCAGCAGGTCGGATTTGTTCCCGATGCCTCTTATGGTTCGGGAAACATATCCGGCACGCCGCTTCCTGCCATGCGCCAGGTTTCACGGCTGCCTGTGCAGCCATCTTCGAATCTCCGGACATCTCATTCCGGAGAACCGGCATGGAGCTGTTCGGAAAAACAGAGGCAGGTTATTCTATCGCTGGCACGTAAAAACGGGATCAACGATTCCGCGCTTCATGATCTGGCCGTACTCTGCTTCGGCAAGGGAGTCCCACAGTTAAACAAGCTGGAAGCTTCTACCCTAATCAAAGAACTGATGGAAACATCCGGAGGAACGTCCCGAAAGAATTCCTCCACCGGAAACTATGCCCGGCACCAGGCGGAAGCTGTAGCTGGAATACGGTAACATCCATGTGTCCCCGTTGCCGGAGCCTTTCCATGGAGGGCTCCGGCAAAGGGCTTTTTTATCTGCTATATCCCAAGCTTCCAGAGCCAGGAAACACCCGAAGGTTGATTATCGAAACACTTCTTCGCAAAGCAGACATTTGTTCGATTCCAGATATATTTCATTCATAAAAATCACATCATATTGTGATTTTACAAGAAAACAGAGTGGACAGAACATACGAAACATGATATTTCACATTGTATTGTGAATTTGGGTGATATCGGAACATACATTCGAGAACGACGCCGGGCGCTGGGCATTACTCTGAAGGATTTGTCCGAACTTTCCGGCATAGGGATCAATACGCTCAATAAAATCGAACTTGGGCAGGCCAACCCGACATTCAGAATCCTGATGGAACTGTTCGATGTACTGGGACTGGAAATGTCGTTGAGCCCCAAAAGAACCGATGTGATGAAAGGGCCTGAATCATGAGAAACGCCCTTGTATTGTTGCGGAATATCCCTGCCGGAACGTTGACAGAAGAATCCCCTTCCAGCTATGTATTCCGGTATCTGGATTCCTACCTGATGAGAGAAGAGCTTCCTCCCGTCAGCCTGACAATGCCTAAAACCTCCGAAGAGTACCGTTCCCCCCATCTATTTCCCGTTTTCTTCAACATGCTCTCGGAAGGCGTCAACAAGGAAATCCAGTGCCGTCATTTCCATCTGGATGAAAAGGATCATTTCGGGCTGCTCCTTGCAACAGGTCATGATGATACGATTGGAGCATTAACAGTACAGCCTTATACCAACGATGAACATTGACCGTTGCCCCTCGACGCTGGTTCCCGGATTCACCTCCTACAGCCCGGCCGGATTGCGGAAACTGTTCGACGGTAAAAAAGTGTCTCCGATTCTTCCTTATGACGCCCCCGATATTCATGGAGAGCCGGAAGAGTTTCTGAAAAACCGCGAGCATATTTCCATCTCAGGGGTTCAGGAAAAACTCTCTGTTCTTGTTGACCGGGGAACAATCCGTCTGACCAAGTCGGGAGAACAGGGAACGCATCTTCTGAAGCCCATCTCATCACGCCTCGCCCGGGCTTCCGACATGCCGGCCAACGAACACGTGACCATGCAAATTGCCGCTCAGCTATTCGGAATTTCAACGGCTCCCAACGGACTATGCTTTTTTCAGACCGGAGAACCGGCCTATATCACCCGGCGATTTGACATCACTCAGAAGGGCGGCAAACTACGCAAGGAAGACTTCGCCTCACTGGCCGGGAAAACATCCGCCCAGGGCGGTTCCAACTTCAAATATGATTACTCCTACCTGGAAATGGGAGAGCTCATCCAGCGTTACGTCCCCGCGTGGAAAATTGAAATGGAACGCTTCTTCCGTCTGGTGTTGTTCAATTATCTGTTTTCGAACGGCGACGCGCATTTGAAGAATTTTTCCGTACTGGAAACTCCTCAGGGAGATATGACCTTGTCCCCCGCGTACGATCTGCTCAACACAAGCCTGCACATTCAGGACAGCGATTTCGCCCTGTCCGGCGGCTTGTTTCGAGGCGCATCGACGCACACGAATCGCAACCTGTTTGAAGAGTTCGGACGGCAACTGGGGATGCAGGACAAACGCATCAGGACAGTCATCGACCATTTGATGAAATCCAGAGAAGAAGTAGAGACCCTAGTGAAGTGCTCATTCCTCTCTCCCCCGGCCAAACGAGCCTACATGCTCTCCTACAGAACGCGCTACAATACCCTTCGATGAAATTTACCTGCCATTTCCTTGCCCCCTATCATGAAACGAAACTTGTAGAGAACAGATTGCAGGGAAAGGTTTGAAAGCAATTCCGTACCGAGTAAGTTCCGAACAAGCTCAATACAAGTATCGGACAAGTTCAGGAGAACAGTCCCGACATCTTTCCATTCACTCAGACGATTGGCGGTAGGCAGCAATTCTTGCCGGCTGCCCGTTATATAGACTTGAAGACAGGCATTTAGCTTCTGTCTTCATCCCTCAACACCCGTTTCCCATTCGCAGGGGAGCGGGTGTTTTCGTTTCAACCCATATTTCATCATCAATATGTATCCTATCATCGCATTGCCTCATCATCCGGCGACAGCCCGGCACATCCTGCCTTTGGAAAATACCAGACAGGCAGCTCACCTCCAGCGGAGAAACATCATGCCGGAACCGGCAGCTGCTCCGGTAGTTCCTACGACCGTATGCCGTAAAGGGCTTCTCCTCCATTGCGGGGCCGAAGTCGTCGACAGGAGAACCCTATCCCGTGTGGAAACCCCGTCCTGTACGGAATCGTGGTTCCCGATTCCTCACGACTTTCTCCTGAAGGAAGTGGAATCCCAGCTCACCGCCCACGGCTTCGGGATCGGGGAAACCACCCATGCCCTCAGCCATGAAGGAAAGCGGTATTTCGGAGTTCTCCAAATCCTGCGTCCTGACGATGGCCCCGACGACTACTCGTGGATTGTCGGCATACGCAATTCCCATGACAAGACCTTCCCGGCCTCCCTGGTCATGGGAACGCGCGTCTTCGTCTGCGACAACCTTGCCTTCACCGGAGAAGTGAAACTCTCCCGGAAGCATACGAGGTTCGCCGTGCGGGATCTGCGCTTCATGACCTCCCGCGCCGTCGGAAGGCTGGGAGAGCAATTCCACCGCGAAGACGAACGGATCGCCGCCTACAAAAGACAGAGACTGACCGACAAGGCGGCTCATGATCTTCTGATCCGGGCGGTCGACTGCCGGGCCATCACGCCGACCGTCCTGCCGGAAGTCATCAGGTACTGGCGGGAGCCGCTTCATGAGGAATTCCGGTCCCGCACCGTCTGGAGTCTGTTCAACGCTTTCACGGAGCAGTTCAAAGCCGTCAACCCTCATGTGGCTGCCAAACGGAGCCAGGCCCTGCACGGCCTGTGCGATTCCGTCTGCGGCCTGATCGCCTGAGTGTAATAAAAAAGACAACAGGAAAGGAAACATCTCATGAAGTCATCCTGCTCATTGACGGGAGCGCAAGCCGCCGTCCTGATCCTCACGCAATCCGTATCCGGACAAACGAGCGATGAACTGATCGCCTCCTTCCATCCGGAAGACCGGGGACGGGTCAGGCAAATCATTCGCCTTCTGGAACGCCGTGGACTGCTCATCCGCCAAACGGAGGAAGACGATCCCTTCGTCTTCCCCCGCACCTGGCATCTCACCTGGGACGGAAGAATAGCCCTGTTGAAGTGGGCCGCCTACCTGGGCAACATCCGGCTGGCCGGCAGGAATACCCGGGCATCAACCGGTTTCTGGGCCGTCATCGAACAGGAAGATCATCATCACCCATCATCCGTATGCTGACCTTCCTTCTCGTGACTGCGGCAGGCTGGTTCCTGTTCCCGTGGCTGTTCGCTCTCCTCAAATGGGGAATCGCGCTGGCCTTCGGCCTGATGACGGCAGGGCTGCTTCTGTGGTTCTTCCTTTGTTGAAGAAACATCCATCCAGATACCGGAACCATGTACTACATCGTCAAATACAAGGACACGCGCTACTGGGCGGTTCTCCATCACAATGGAAAACTGCTCGCCGTCGTCGTGTACAAAAAAGGCGCCGAGGCCATTGTCCAGGCTTTGGAGCAAATCCTCGTCGACGCCGTCACCCACTTGCAAACACCATGCCCATGATTAAAATCATCCTGTTCGAGCTCACCCGCATCCTGCTGGGCTATGCTTCGGACAAGGTTGGCGAGTTCATCCGGAACAAGCAGAGGAACGGCTCTCGTCCTCCTTCCTTTGATGAGGAAGAGGAGGAAGATCTCTGGTCTCAACATCCACCCCGCTGATTCCATGATCCTCGCCCAGCTGCTGCAGGCCATCTACACTCTCATCGCCCGACGATGAGATATGCCTTCCAGGACGATATGTCGTCTGAGGAAGGCGCTCAAGAGGTTGTCCAATCGACTCCTCTTTTTTAGCTGTCAGATCTGTATTTCTTCCTCATCAGAGAAGAAGGAAGGAGTCAGTTCCAGAAGCTGATAACGATTCTTCCTGACTCCCAGATTGTATTCTACGAGAAGAGAAACCAATTGGTCGCCGTCAATCAAATCGATGGGGGTATGGGAGGTGGTACGCCTCGCTTCATCCCTGGCTCCTCTGGAAAAATTGGAAGTCGTCACAATCAAGCCTCGTTCATCTGTTCCCAGACTGCCGTGAAGTTGTTGAACGACAGGAGACTGAACATTGGCTTTCCATCGTTTGGCTTATACCGCCAACTTGATATGAATGACATCATGTACCGTCATAATGCCTCGCACATCAACGCCTCCATCTCCACCATAGGGAGTACTGCTCACCTCTTATGCCTATCCTATTCCTTTGCCTTGAGGAATAAGGAAAAATAGGTGGGATGACGAGTGAAAAGAAAAGGGATGTATTTCATCACGAAGATAATCTTGCGAAAGTAAATTTCATGATTGATTACAAAAGAATTACGTTTATTTGAGGTATTGTTCTTACTGCAGCATGTTTTATAATTGCTGCCATGAAGTGTAAGTTAACATTTCTTCAATCACACCGTTCCTTTTTGGAGGGACGTATGGTTTTTAAAACTCAGTCCCCTCTTTTTGATAATGAGATTGATCCCGATTCCGATCAGGATAGATTCGAATTTTCCGGCAAAAATCCTTCTGCTCTTGGCACAACACGCAATTTCATTATTGTTGAAGTAGAACGACTGACAGCCAAGAAATTTCTGAAGGTACTGAAAGAGCTCAAACAAAAGAATTGTCGTTCATCCAGCAGTTTGGAGGATGCCTTTTTTCTCCCCTCCACTACTCATTACTCCCTATCTTTCGACACAAAATTTGGAAACCCTGGAGCAACACAATTTATGTGGCGTCGACTTTTGTGGAAACGGAGTTCTTTTATGGAAAGGATTTTTCATGATGAGAAACGAATTCAGAAATCAGTACAAGCTATTACCTGTTGCCATGAAGAATCCCTATACGGGCGTGGCGATTCAGGTCGCAGAGACATTGCTGAACTGCAATTTCTTTCCCAGTCAGAAGCACATATACAATTCCATCCTGAAGAAATCCGGACAGATTTCATTATCACAAGTGAATAAGGCTCTCAAAACCAAGGAAGAAGACTCTATTATCTACCGCAGAGGACGCATCATTGGCCTACGGGACGCAGATTCTTTGTTGGCCGTTTTGAAGAAAAATCACAAGCGCGGAAAAGTTGTCAAACGCCATTATGTGACAAAACCACGGGACATTGGTATTCAGCAAATAATCAATTTCATGAATAATGCAGATATTCGGTGGAGCCACTCTCCCCTTTCTTCTCTTCATTATACACAGAATTTCAAGGAACCCGGCCCCTTGGGGTTCCGAGTGAATAATTCAGAACTGTTGATGTCGGCTTTTCCTTTTGAAGAGACGCACCTTCTGGGACAGGCTGATTTTGTTTTTGAGGAAGTGACGGAACCTCTGACCTATTACAATACGACAATCCTTCAGGCTGTCCGTCGTCTCAGCAACGATCTGGAATGCTATCTGGAGGTGAATCCCGATAACGAGCAGAGGGAGAAAGCCATTAAAAGTCTCCCTGCGAGGATCATTGACAGAGGATATCACAAAGAGATGCGGAAGAAATATCCGAAATTATTGGGAAAATTGTAATCGTATAACAACTGTATTGTACAAAAAATACGCAATACATTTATTGAAAGTATTTTATGATGAATTGAAGTGTTGTTTGAGGGAGTACTCACCTCTATTCCCAGCGGCAGCGTACGGCTCAACACTCGGGAGATTGAATTTTTCCATGCTTTGATTTGGAGTAACAATACGATGTACGGTTATACTGCATCTGTGCCAGCATTGACAGGAGAATACGCTTTCTACGACTTATCAAAATGAAGCGTTGCGGGGCACTGGAGATGGGCTGGACATTCGTTAAATCATGGTCTCCCTTACAACTCCAGGGCTACTCAAAACAATCACTTATGACGATGGCAAACAGAACCCCGGACACCAGCAAAGTAATCAATACTTTGCCATCTGCTCCTTCTTCGCAAGGCCTTACAGGAGTCGCGACGAGGGCAACATCAAGCAATGTATAGTGTTTGTCAGAAGATTTCTTTTCAAGAAGACCGAATTCGCCTTGATTTAAAAGATCAAATTGAACACTATTTGTCAACTCCTTAATTCCAGATTGTGGAAATGTCTTGGCTTCAGATCGTCCATCGAAGCTCTTGCTCACTGAATGTGGGCAGTGCAGCACGAAAGGCCAAGCAATAAGAACAGTTTGCTTTTTTAATGACGTATGCCCAATCATCCAGCTATAAGCTTCCAATTCGACGATCCCCTCTCCACAATATGCGAGTTTACCATTAATCAAACATCTTTCCGGCTCTGCGGCGCGCTGAGCGTGGTGAATAAAGGGGAGCAGTTGCATGAGGAACTTGTGTTGGATGTTTCGTGCGAGCCCACATTCTTTGCAACGAGGACTTTGCCAATTTTATCGCTACCGGCGCATTCCACACAGTCGCTTGGAGAAATTGTAGTGGATCTGAAAACGGAATTTTTTCTCAAGCTTCCCGAGCAACGCGATGGTACAATTCTCCTAAAATTGAAGAAGGGTGCAGAAACGTTGGCGGAGTGGTCCTCGACTGTTTCACTCGTCCTACCTCAACCCCATCTCACTCTCATCTACGACCATTCGATCAACTACGCGTTCCAACAGAACGCGATTCCGGTGGTGAAGGAGTTGCGCTTGCAGAACAACGGCGTGGCGAGGAAGAACCTGGTGTTGCGGTTGACGACCGAACCCGCCTTCGCGCCGTCCGCCGAAATTCGACTTCAATCCATCGAACCTGCCGGTGAATTCAGGGTCTCGCCGCCGAATCTGAATCTGAAATTGAGTCACGATTTCCTCGCCGAACTGAACGAAAAGGTTGCCGGATGGTTGAAGGTGGAGATGCTGGACGGCCATGAGGTCGTTCAGTCGATCACGGAGCCAATTACACTTCTTGCCCGAAATGAGTGGTGTGGGCTGGTAGCTTTGCCGGAAATTCTGGCTGCCTTCGTGCTACCAAACGACCCGGTGGTGATGACTATTCTAAGCCGGGCATCCGATGTGTTAAAGGAAGCCACGGGCCGTTCCGGGCTAAATGGGTATCAGGATAAGAGCCGCAAGAGAGCATGGGAACAGGTTGCCTCGATATACAAAGCCATTGGTGAGCTAGGCATCCGTTACATCAATCCTCCTGCAAGCTTTGAAACCAGCGGGCAGAAGGTTCGTTTTCCATCGGAAATCGTCAGCCAGCGCTTTGGCACTTGCCTTGATCTGGCTCTGCTCTTTGCCGCCTGTTGCGAGCAGTCTGGATTGAGACCTTTCGTGTTCATTCACGATGGTCACGCCTATGCCGGTTGTTGGCTTGAGGAACGGAGTCTTCCGGAACCTGCAGGTGATGATTTGCAACAGGTCAGAAAATTCGAGGCGGACGACTTGATCGCTGTCTTCGAGACGACCACCGTGACCAACGACCAACCGGGCACACTCGAAGATGCCGAGCGGCTCGCCAAGCCGCATCTCATAACCGAGAAGCCATTCCGACTTGCTCTCGATGTCCATGCATCGCGGTCCGCGAGGATTTTGCCGCTTCTGATGCCAGGTCAGGTACTCACCATTCCGGGTACACCAGGTGCGTCACCCACGAGTGGAGCTTCGAGCGGACTTGGTTCACGTGAATTTCCCGACGATATCCCCATCCCTGACGGTGGCCCTGCGAAGCCCGTCAATAGGATTGACCTTTGGAAAAGCCGTCTGCTAGACCTCAGCTTACGCAACCGCCTTCTGAATTTCCGAGAAACGAAATCGACCATCCGCATTCTTTCCGAACCTGAGTATGTGGAGGACGCGCTCGCTGCGGAGCGCGAGTTGTCCCTGCGGCCGAAGCCGAAGGTGATGAGCGAGGAGGATCCGCGCAATGCAGCAACCTTCACCAAGGAGCAACGCGCCGATGCCGTGAAGGATTATTTGCAGGATGAGCTTCGCCAGGGGCGTTTGCACACGCATATGGATGAAAGCGAACACGCCCAGCGTCTAACGGAACTCTTCCGTTCGGCTCGGAATGCGCTGGACGAGAAAGGGGCGAACACCCTTTTCGCCGCAGTTGGCATCTTGGAGTGGCGTGAGACACAGCACAGTGATCGCATCCATCGAGCCCCCCTGTTGTTGGTGCCGGTGGAACTGAAACGCAAATCTGTCCTCGAAGGCTTCACCCTTCGCCGGATTGATGAGGAGACACGAATCAATGTCACGCTAATGGAGATGCTTCGGCAAAACTTTCAAAAGGAAGTTCCCGGACTTGATCCATTGCCAGAGGATGAGTGCGGAGTGAATGTGAATCACGTTCTTCGGCTCTTCCGTGATTCCGTGCGCGATCTTGCTGGCTGGGAAGTGAAGCCAGAAGTCTGGCTGAGCCAATTCTCCTTCACCAAATTCCTGCTTTGGAAAGACCTCTCCGACCGCCTGGAAGACCTCACCAAGAACAGGATAGTCAACCACCTTATCCACCAGGCAGGCACGCCGATTCCGAATCCCTCGGTGGACATCCGTGCCCACGAGTTGGACGACCGGTTCCATCCACGCGACGTGTTCTGCCCCCGTAGCGCGGATTCGTCCCAGCTCGCAGCGGTAATGGCTGCGGCGGACGGGCACGATTTCGTACTCGAAGGCCCACCCGGCACTGGCAAGTCACAGACCATTACCAACATCATTGCGCACTGCCTCGCGGTCGGAAAACGCGTACTCTTCGTCGCGGAGAAGCGGGCCGCGCTCGATGTGGTACATCGACGCCTGCGCGAAGACGGACTCGAACCGTTCTGTCTTGAGTTACATTCCAACAAGACCGGGAAGGCGGACGTGCTTGCCCAGTTCAACCGCAGCTTGAAATTCGCCGAAGACCTTGAGACCACGGACTGGGAGCATCAAGCCTCGGATCTCGAACGAGTGCGAACTGCATTGAATTCTTACACCCGCGCCCTCCACCGACGCACTCCTTGTGGCCTCAGTGCTCACCAATGTCTTGATTATCTGCTGGTGCGCAAGGACGAGCCTGTCGTGAAAATGGATGGCTGGGAGGCCATTCTCGAAACTACGCCCGAAATGCTTGGACGTGCCCGGGAAGTGGCGAAGCTCATGCAGGATCGCTCGCGTCCGCTAATGCCGCTGGCGAATCATACTCTTGCACCACTTGCATGCGAAGAGTGGGCGCCTGGATGGGCAGAAAGGACATTGGATCTAAACACAGAGTTCGCCGGAAGGTGCCAAGAGGTTTCCCTAGCATCCCGAGACTTGCTGGAATGGATGCAGTTTGACTGTGTTCTGTCGCAGGATGGTCTGTGCCGCCTCGATTCACTGTTGGAATCGTTGCTCTCGCCCGAACCCGTGGGGCCAGCATTCGCAACAAGCCCATGGTCTCGACTTTCGGCAGATCTGAACTATTGGATCGCATTGGCGAAGGAACGGAGTGAACTCCGTGCAACTTTGGCTCCACTGTATATTGCCCGTCCTGCCGGAACCGTGACAGTTCAGTGTGAAGGAGACACTCAGGAGGCAGCAGAGAAGCTTTTCCAAAAGGGACGGGAACTTGAAGACTTGCTGAAATCGGCGGCAAATGCGACAGACAACATGCTTAGATGGCTTCAAGCCCCAGCGATGCAAATCACGCGTGAACAACTAATTAATCTGGTCGCATGGGCCGAAAGCCTGCTGGATACATATGAAGTCGGCACTGACTTTGCAAAGATTTCCTGGGAGACTTGGTCGCCCTCGCTCGACCACTGGATTTCCCTGGTGCGCGAACGATCTGGTATTCGGGCTAAACTTGACGGTTACGAGGAAACAAAACTCTTGGCTCTTGATCTAAACCGGCTCCAACAGAAATGGCAAAAGGCACAGTCAACATGGTTCCTCCCGAAAGTGCTGAATACCGCTTTAGTCCGCAGCAATCTCAGAAAAGCCTTGTCCGGCAAGATCGAACTCGATAAATCGGAAATAGGCAATGTGATTCTTTCTGCGATTCGCCTGCACGATATCAATGAGGAACTTGCCTCCATCTACACAATTGCTGAAGCGATGTTAGGAAAAAGCTGGAGAGGAGGCGAGCCAGATATCGAACAAATGGAGCGAATACGGTCATGGGGAGAAACCTTGCATCAGCGTATGAGCAAATTGACCGGGGCCGATGCCGCCTGGAGCTCTTCAATACAAAACCTACTGGTTGAACATTTCCAATCCGGCCCCTTGGCATTTGCCGCAGGAATGCCGACCGGCAACCTGTTGACTGCCATGCAGGATGCATTCAAAGCATTTGATATTACATTCGAATCATTTGCGACAGCGGGCGCATGGAATCGAGTCCCGCTTGAGGAGGCACCTGATTATTTGCCGGCAGTATCCACGATGTTGCAAACATTCCTACAAGCTGCGCCCCGACTTCGCGAAATTAATTCAGCGTTTTCTCAGGCAGCATCCACCGCTCAGGAGTGCCTCGGTGTGCTTTGGAAGAAGGGGGAACCAGATGCACAGGCGGTCACCAAGGCACAAGTTTGGGGTAAAACCCTTCATGCCCGAATGGTCGCATTTGCAGGTGAGAATTTCGACTGGCTCAATTCCTTTCGGCAGCTTCTTGCTCGCCTCTTCTCGGAAGGCCCGACATTCTATGCGGCAGACACGGCCATAGGCGTGCGTATGGCGCGCTTCCGGGAGCAATGGTCAGCCTTCAATGAGAACTTGAACCGATACGGTCAAGAACTTCATCTTAGGCGGGAAGAACTCAATCAGGCTTCCGATTACCTGACTGCTACATTTGCCCTAACTGAGCGCGTTGCCAGCGGATGGCCGAAAATACGGGAATGGTGTTCGTGGCAAAAAGTCCGTCAAGAAGCGATTCGCCTCGGATTAACGCCCTTGGTTGAGAAGCTGGAATCTGCGGAAGGAACAGACGTCGAGGTCTTAGGATTATTCGAACGGAGCTTCCGGCGCGGACTACTTTTCGCAATCATCGAGAAGGAATCCGCTCTCCGGGAGTTTTTTGGTAATGAACACAACAAACGAATCGAACGTTTCCGGGAACTGGACGAACATCTCGCCAATCTTTCCAAGGATTTGATCCGGGCTCGGCTTGCAGCCGGCATTCCAAGGGAGGATGGAATGGACGACATTCCCAAGGCGGAAATTGGTTTGTTGAGAAAGGAAATCGGTAAACGCATGCGCCATATCCCCGTGCGGCAGTTGATTGGGCACATTCCTACCTTGCTGCCCCGCTTGAAACCCTGTGTACTGATGAGTCCGCTTTCTGTGGCTCAATATCTCGAAGCATCCCACGAGCCCTTCGATGTCGTGATTTTCGACGAAGCATCACAAATTCCAGTCTGGGATGCAGTCGGAGCCATTGCCCGAGGCAAGCAGCTAATTGTCGTTGGTGATCCCAAGCAACTCCCGCCGACGAACTTCTTCTCCACCAATATGGATGACGAGGATGATTTGACTCCCGAGGAGCACAAGGATCTTGAAAGCATCCTCGATGAACTAATGACCCACGGACTGCGCCATAAGCGTTTGCAATGGCACTACCGCAGCCGGCACGAGGGGCTCATTACCTTTAGCAACCGGCAATATTATGAAAATGACCTCCTGACGTTCCCCTCTCCTGAGATCGAGAACGAGGGCGTACATTTCCGGCACCTTCCGAATGCCCGGTACGACAAGGGTAAATCTCGCACGAACCGGCAGGAGGCGGAGGCATTGGTGCAGGAGTTGGTTTCACGCCTCCGGAATCCTTCCCTACCGCCCCGCTCATATGGAGTCATCACCTTCAGTCAGGCTCAGCAAGTGTTGATTCAGAACCTTCTGGATGAAGAGCGTCGCAAGTATCCTGAGATTGAGCCTCATTTTGGCGATGAACCGCCAGTGGAAGGCGAGCCGGTGTTTGTGAAAAATCTGGAAAACGTTCAAGGCGACGAACGCGACGTGATCTTTTTCTCAATCTGCTACGGTTTGGACGAAGCCGGTAAACTCTCAATGAATTTCGGTCCGTTAAACCGTGATGGTGGCGAGCGCCGCCTAAATGTGGCAGTAACCCGAGCCAAGCATGAGATGTTTGTTTTCAGCGGATTGCGAGGAGATCAAATCGATCTTACCCGGACGCGTGCACGAGGTTCCAAAGATTTGAAATACTTTCTTGAATATGCTGAACGCGGACCTCGTGCCCTGATTGCCGCAACCAGTATCCCCACCAACGCCGAGGCCGATTCGGAATTTGAACGCATGGTGGCGGATAGGATTCGGTCTGCGGGTTACGATGTCCATCACCAAGTCGGATGTTCCGGCTATCGGATCGACCTTGCCGTCGTGGATTCAAAATCACCGGGTAGATATCTGCTGGGTGTGGAGTGTGATGGTGCCACCTATCACCGCGCTGCAACGGCAAGGGATCGAGATAAACTGCGACAGGCGGTTTTGGAGGGGCTGGGTTGGACGCTCCACCGGATTTGGTCCACCGACTGGTGGCACAACGCAAATTCGGAAATGGAAAAGCTGCTTACTGCCATCTCAGCAGCCGAAAATGCCAGAGAACTTGAACTTGCCGACGAAGAGACGCCGAGATTTGTTGCCGGAAATTCATCTTCTACGCTAACGGTTCGTGAAGATCCCATCAGCTCTGAAACATCCGACCACAGACCAACCGTTACACCATCTGAAGAGCCGAAATCTTCCTTCTACGAAGTGACAGATCTCACGTCATTTTTGTCAAAGATGTCACCTCTAAGATTTTATGATTCGGACTACGACCCCATACTCATGGAGTTGATCGGGCACATCGTCGAGAAGGAAGGTCCTATTCTCGACAGCTTACTGGTTAATCGAATTGCACGAGCACATGGATTCCAACGAAGTGGAAACGTGATTCATAAGCGCGTTCTTGAAATCGCAAAGCGGTATTTTCACATCAAGCCGGATCAGGTCGGCGGCTCCTTCGTCTGGCGCGACGACGGCTTGCCTGATCGTTGGGTCAAATTCAGAATTCCGACATCAGAGGAAAGCACCAGAAAGATTGAGGAAATTGCATTCGAAGAGCTTAAAGCCGCACTGCCGTCTACCCCGGTGCAGGATGTTCCTCTTGAGCTTGCAAGAACCTTTGGAATCCGACGTCTAGCCGCCGGCGCTAGGACGCGCCTCGAAGCTGTGATCCGACTGTCTGTCCAACACCACAACGGTGATCGTAACTAAAAATCGCGAATTCGTCATATTTGCATATCTGATTGCTCTCTCATGACTCGACTCACAGCCATCCTCCTCCTCCAAACGTCTTTACGCATCAGGATGCATTTCCCATAGTGTTACATAGGTAATCTCTATTTTGACTCTATTTTTTTGCATTAGAATCAAGCGTTCCGGTTTTACGAGATTTTTCAACGAACGGAATTAAGGGGTAAGTGTGCCGTGGTCAGTTCGTACGTTGCTTCCAACGAAGCCTCGCGGACAGCAGGCCTAGGGACAGCCCAGCAATCCGAGGAAATGCTCAAATATGAAACCTGCCGGCTGATGCTGAAGGATTTCGGCTTTCAATCGGCAAGTGTTGCCTCCTGCGAGAAGTTTGAGAGCAAGGTGAAGGAGATGTTCATCAGGGAGCCGGGGCGCATGAAACTGCTGATCGTGGTCGACAAGTTGCTGACGGGGTTTGACGCTCCTCCAGCCACTTATTTGTATATCGACAAAAAAATGCAGGATCACGGTCTCTTTCAGGCGATCTGCCGTGTCAATCGGCTTGACGGCGAGAGCAAGGAGTTCGGTTATATCGTCGACTACAAGGATCTCTTTTTAAGCCTGGGAAAAGCTGTCAAGTCCTTCACGGGGGAAGCCTTCGAGAATTATGAATCCGCTGATGTGCAGGGATTGCTCAAGGATCGGCTCACAGAAGCCAACAAACTGCTGGCGCAGCGGCTCGACCGTCTGCGCGCTCTTTGCGAACCCGTCGAGGAGCCGAAGGGCCTGGATGAATATCTGGATTATTTCTGTATGGGTGAAAACCTGGAGAAACATCAGCGGCAGCGCGTCGAACTCTATAAGGGAACAGCGGCTTTGATGCGAGCCTATGCCAAAGTTTGCGATGAACTTGATTTGGCCGGGTACAGCAAAGAGCAGATTGTCCTGATCCGGGAGGAGGTTGAGCTCTTTGCCAATGCCAGGGACGCCGTCAAACTGGCAAGCGGAGACTACATCGATATGAAAATGTATGAGGCGGAAATGCGCAATCTGATCGATACCTACGTCCATGCATCGGATGCGGAGAGTGTTTCCACGCTGGAGGATATGGGAATGGTGGAACTGCTGGTCAACCGGACGGAAGAAATCATCCGCGACACCGAGCGGAAAACGGGCAAACACGCAGCGGAAAGCATCAGCAATAACCTGAAAAAGGAAATCACGGAAAAACGATCACTCAACCCCAGATTCTACGACAGCATGGGAACATTGCTGGTCAGGCTGTTGGAAGACCACAAAAAAGGAATTGTCGAATACAAGGATTTTCTGGAGAAGGTGGTGGATCTTGCAAAAAAGATAAAGTACGGAGAAAAACCTCGCGCGCAATCGATCAATACGCCACGACTCAAGGCCTTATACGACAATGCTCCTGTTCCACGCAGACATGCGGAACGGTTCCCGGAGCAATTCGCTCTGGTAATGGACAGAAAGTGTGCCGAGATGCAGGCGGGATTTCAAGACCCTCTTTCATTACGTTATCGGGAAGCCAGATTTCTGATTCAGGAAGGCCTGGAAGAGCTGGCGGACGAATTCGGTCTCGATATCAATGACGAAGCGATTGAAAAGATTTTCAATCTGGCGAAGCAGTATTAGGGCAAACCATGAAGGTAGGGAACGTCAACATGCGTATCGTGAGAAAGGGGGTCAAGCACCTTAGGCTGGCGGTCTGCCCGCCAGCCGGTGAAGTCGTGATCACCGCCCCTTTGGCCATGGATGAGGAGGCTGTGCGGCTGGCTGCGGTACAGAGGTTGAGCTGGATTCATGACCGGCGCAGGGAATTCGAGGATCAGGAGCGTCAGAGCCAGCGCACGTATGAATCGGGGGAAACGCATTATTTTCTGGGCCGCCGCTATCGATTGAAAGTAGTTTATATCCGTCCGGGGAGCCCCTACAGTATGGAGCGGAAGGGAAAATCCCTTATGATGAACGTTTATGCCGATACACCCGCCGGCAATCGGGAAGAACTCCTGCATGCGTGGTACCGCCGTCAGCTGCGGGAAATGGTAACTCCCTTGCTTGCCAAATGGTGCAAACGCCTCGAATTGACGGTACCAGTATTCACGATTCGCAAAATGAAGACGAAGTGGGGTTCCTGTGCTCCGGATGCTCATCGCATCCAGCTCAATATGGACCTGATCAAAAAGCCGTCTTTATGCATCGAATACGTCGTTTTGCACGAACTGATTCATTTCTTTGAAGCGAACCACACCCCCCGATTCAAAGCTCTTCTGGCAGCTCACATGCCCACGTGGGAGCATTTGAAGGATGTCTTAAACCAGGCTCCGCTGGACGAAGAGGTTTGGGAGGGGATGACCAAATAAATGGAGCCTTTTCCAGAATGCCCGTTGAATGAAGATTGGAAGCTTTTTGTCTTTTTACCTCGTTAATTTGAAAGATTCATTATTCTGAACCGGAGATCCCAAATCCGTCTTATCTGAAATTTTCGGATTGCGGGGAGTTCCGTCCGGATAAGAGGTTTTGTAAATACCGAATTCCTGTGCCTTTTTCTCCAGAGCGTGAGTGACGTTGCTGGAAGCGGCGTTGATGCGGAGGCGGCTTTCACTGATGTAGGAAGGATTGTGGAGGGGATGGGGGAATATCCTTGGCAGGAGCTGCGGGGATGACGGCGGGAGAACATCGTCGGAACAGGAACCGGGATGATTCTGCTTCCAGCTCCGGAACCATGCGGGTGAAGTCAGATGTTTATATTGCTGGGCAAGACCTTTTCCCTTGATGGCATACACGCGTTCCGCCGCCAGCAGGGTCATGTTGTCAAACTGTTGCTGCTTGCGCCATGCCTGTCTGATTTGTTCCAGATCTTCAGCGTTTCTGGCGGCGTTGATGGTTTCCAGCATCTTCCGGACGGAAGTTTCCTTCTTGTTGGCCAGATTGAGGAACATGCGGCTATAATAATCATGAAATTCCCGGGATTCCCGGTTGAATGCCGCGATTTCCGGATTTTGAAGCAGTTCTTCGACAAGAAGATCTTCAGGAGTTTTCCTGATCTCTTGCGTCAAAACGCCTGTCTCATAAAGTCCCCAGGTAAGCGTTCCCCCTGTGACGAGCATCACGGCGGCTATTGTCACAATTCTGCTCCGGAGTCTTCGCCTCCGATCGCTGCGAAGGGCATGATTCATCCCGGTCAGCCACGCTTCTGGAGAAAGAGACCGTTCCTCCCTCTTCAGGGAGAGGTTTTGAACAAGAAGACAGCTTACGCATCTCAGGGATTTCTCTTTTTGGGCCAGTGATACCAATAACTCTCCCGCATGTGCTTCACCGACCTTTCCGGACATGGTGTTCCAGGGATAGGAGGTCATCAGTTCATAAAAGCACGCTGCCAGGGAGTATTGATCCGCCCGGATGTCGGGTACGGCGTTTTCCGTGAACAATTCCGGAGCCGAGTATGCGGAATGAGCCAGGATATTGACTGTGCCATGAGGAGGGCGCAGAGAAGCGGTGCCGAAATCGGCCAGAACGGGCTGGCCTTTCCCGGTAAAGAGGATATTGCCCGGCTTGATATCCAGATGGACGATGTGATGTTGATTCAGACAATCGAGGGCCGAAACCAGAGTCTGAAGCCATGAGATGATGGTGCGTGGAGGAATGCGTTTGTCTGAGTGGATGACCTCCCGCAGGGTTCCGCCCTCAAGAAGAGGCATCACATAAAAACAGGTGGTGGGCGAAAGGCTGAATACCCGATGAATCCTGATGATGGAGGGGTGCTCCAGAGAAGCGATCAAGCGGGCTTCTCTGATGAACTGGTCAACAGAATCGGTAAAGGTATGAGCTACTTCTTCGTTCAGCGGAACCAGAAGGTGAGTCTCTGAATCTCTGCGACAAAGCCCCTGGGGATAATGTTCCTTGAGGACGACCTTTCTGTCCAGCGTTCTGTCATGGGCCAGATACGCGATACCGTTCGCCCCGTGGCCGAGGACGCGCTCAATGGCGTAAGGACCAACTTTTTGACCGGGAGGAAGGAAAACGGGGGCTTCATGCATGGCGGATGAATGATTCGATCATGCCCCGGCAGTACGGAAAAAATCAATCCTTGTCTTTCGAAAATTCCTCGCGTTCGATTTCATCGACCAGGGAAGGAGAGGCGGGAGTCCCTTCGCGAACAATCTCATTGATTTTTGTCGCCAGAAAATCGGTCAGCGTCATCTTGCTGTCGAGGGCCTTGCGCTCCAGAGCCGCCTGGACATCCGGCGGCAGTTGAAGGATCACGCGGGACTCCGTTTCCACCTTCACGGACGGAAGAGTCACGGGCATCTCCGTCATCAGGGAACGGATGATGTGTTCCTTGACCTCCGGAATCTTTTTCTTGGCCATCCAGTTGTAGACGGTCACTTCACTGACGAAGCATTGCTCAGCCAACCACTTGTAGTCCAGCCCACGGGCCTTGAGCCAACGCTTGACGTCGGCTTTCAACTCCATCTGCGGTTTGGAATCTGAACTCATATTCGTGATACTAGCTTTTCCGCTATTGCGCGTCAATTCCCAAGAGGCGAATGCCGGAAAAACCATCGTTAGAAGAAGGTGAATGAGTGATAACAAAGCTCTCCGAATAATATCTATTCTTCCATAATAGCTATAATACTATTTGACAAAATGGGGTATATAGATATAAAAAATATCCATATGGCGAATATGCAGTGCGATATCACCGAGCTAATCGAGAAGCTAAGCGATGAAGCCAGATTGTATCTTCTGAAACGAATGGCCTCCCGTAACCTTTCCCTCCGGCAAGTTCTCCTGGAGCTTGTCATCGGGATAAGCAGAGAGGCTGCGTCCGGCTCGAAAGAACAAGAAACCGCATGTTCCGCCTGTTTCATTCCTCATTTAACCTCTCACCCAAAAGCCCTCCACCAATGAAAACATTTTGCGTCTCCCTCATGTCTTTGATAGCCGCTTTCCTCTGTGTTCCGGCAGCCCATGCAAGTCTGTCATCCCCGGATGCTTCCCCGTCTGCCAACGACTACACCGCATGCCGACAAAGAGATGGAGTCAAAGTTTGCCCCGCTTGCAACGGCAGCGGCAAGTTCGGCAACACCACCTGCCTCCACTGCGGCGGCAAGGGTATCGTCCGTACAAACGGACAGAGGATGTAACCACATTTTATCAACATAAAAACAATCGTTACGACCATGACACTGGATCAAATCACCGTCGGAATGGAGCAGCTCATCAATACTAAAGCATCAGAGATTCTTTCCACCAAGCCACAGGATCAACAATACTTGAACTGGCGCGATATGCAGGAAGTCTGTCTTGTTGTGAAGAGCGCTTGTGTGAAACAGTTCAATGAGGTTCCCCAGGGAGTGGAAATGGCCTGCTATTTTGCGGAAGCAGTGTTGGCTCCGGATAAAAAAGCCAAGCTCAAATTGATGAAGCAGGTTATTTCTCTCACATCCGGGACTGCCGGCATTGGCTTATTAGCCATAGGAGAAGGTTCCAGCGATCTAATTTCCGCCATGTCCGGGAATGTCCCTATGGATGCGTGGACGGCTTTTGATACCTTCGGAGAGGGCGGGATAGAATTGGCATTGGGGTACTCTACCCAAAATCCCTTATTGATTGGAGCGGGGATAGAAAACATCATGGCCGGTTGTGTCTCCACTCTGAAAACTTTTACCAACTACGTTGATTCTGCTTCGTTTTTCGGGCATTCGATGACCGCCGCTATTCTGGGGGCTGGGTTCTCTTATGCGCTGAACAGGAAGAAGGCCAAGGGTTCTCTTGGCCGGACAGTTCTCAGAACATCGGCCAGATCCGCCATGCTGGGAGCGCTCAGTTCCGCTTCGGGATATTTTACGGCTGGAGCATTCCTTGGATTCACGGCCATACAAATAGGAAAACTCATGGCGGCGAATGCCCAAAAGGAGCAGATGCTGTGTTGCTCCTGTTCACCACTTACTTTTGAACAACAGCTCAAAACGTTCACCGAGGACGAGTTTTTTAGGGAGCATTGGAATACTCCTCCTTTTCTCTCTGAAGAGAGCTTATTCGTTTTCGACACCCCGACATACATGGAAATAGAACCGTGGGTTCGACAGTTTCTCGAAGAAGAAAGGAGAACCATGCCCTTTTCCCTCAGGGAAGCGGAGAGGTCTCTTCTATAAACTCCATTCATCATCATGAAGCGCATTTTCTTTTACATTGTCGGATTATCATTTTTTCAGGCCTTCCTTTGTGAAGGAGCTGGTATCGTCGCCTGGAAGGATCAAGCTTTCCATGAGGACTCCATGGCCAAAATAGCAACGTACAGCAGGAGAAAGCTGAGTGGAAACAAAGGGATATTCAACGTAAAGGGAAAAGATATCTACCTGCCTGAGAATCTCTATTGGTACATTGATATTCCCAATGGCCTTCCTTCAGAACTCTCTGATTCGGTTCAATATGAGATGCTCCTCAAGCAGAAATATGAGATGGGCGTTTTTCGGAAACGCTTTCCGAAGTCTTCAGCTATTCTCGATCCATGGCTGAAGCGATTGCAAGAATACCAGGATAACTATGATTCCGGAAAGCGTTTTGTCAATGGCGTCTGGATGGAAAAATCAACCTATGAGCAACAGCAGGCCGCACAGAGGGAGAAGAGAAACCAACGACGCTTGCAAGAAGAACAGAAGAGAAAAGAGGCAGAATTAAGGATGAAGAAATCAAATAGTCAGATTGTCAAAAAAACAAAAATAATAAATAAAAACAAGCGTGAAAAGAATGAATTTATTTCATTTGATTCATTATCGATAAATAGGAACGGGTATGTTTTTGAAATTGAATTTCCTGTCAGAGATGGATTAAAATTACCATATTACTACTTTGACTCTCATCCGGATGATGATCTTGACTTGAGAATAGTTTCTGGGAAAGAAACATTTAAGGATAGGACAAAGGACGATGAGTATTCATCATACATACGATTCACGAATAATCCACCTGAGAAAAAATTAAATAATAAACTATCTGAACATACGTTTAACTGGCGTTCAACGTTAATAAACGTTTCTCAATGTCTGGGCACGATTTTAGGAAACCATAATTCTCAACGTCGGAGGGCGTATGCTGTGGTTGCAACTTTATTTGGCGTTTCCTTGGAGGGGCTTAACGATGATAAGGAAGAAGAGGGCGTAAATGCGCAGAACTATTATGGTCCCATGTACTTTTTATTCAAAAAAATCAATGAATCGCTAGTAGTTATGGATCCTTCCAGGGATGGAAGTGTAGAAGATGAATACGCCTTTAGAGATCTCTACGATTTTTTTCCTCAGGCAATATATCGCTACATTACTACGGCCGGGAAACAACAGGAATCGGATAGTAAAATATCAGGATTCCCTCAGGGAAAGCTTATCTGGGAATTTGGTCCGACGAGATATGAATTTTTCTATTCCATCAAGATACAGGGGGAAAACTCTATTCCGAATGCTCTCGTTGTTACTCTTGATCTGTCTCCCATGAGCAATAATTTAAGAGAACGCCAACCTTCAAAAAAGCAGAAGATTTATTTACAGGCTCAAGAAGCTGAAAAATTCGGCAATTACGACCTTGCGTTGAAAAAATATCGCTCTATTTCAAATGGGTTTGGCATAGAACGCATGAAGTATCTCATCAAGCAGGAAAAGGATAATCAAGAACGCTTAGTGCAACTCAAAGCCCGGGAAGAAGCCGAGAAACACAGGAGAGAACTCCAAATTTCAAGAGATAAGGAGGACGAGCATTTAAAGATAGCTTTTACGGTGAGTTCTGAAGAAAGAGAAAATCTGGAAAAACGATTCGAAGAAAGAGATAAGAAAAGAGATACTCTTACCGGGGAACGAGTAAAACAGATTCTTCGTGCTAAATACATTATCCAAAAATTAAGAGAAAGTGGTAATATAGCAATAGATGCAAAAAATAATAAAATACCGGAAAAGCTTCTCTTTAAGACATTTATTAAAGCTGCTGCTGTAATGGGAGTCCGTTCTGTAGACGGGACAAGAGCTATTGAGGATGCCAGAAAATCAGGCTTTGATATGAACGAACTTGATTTAAAGCACACTCTTATCTATTTATGTGAGGCTCGCCTTGCTGCAATCAAGGAATATCCCTGTATCATGCTGTTTCATCATGCACGTCGCGTAGGGCTGATTGATCACAATAAAACGCCGGAAATATGGAAGATGCGTTCTATCATTACTGATCCCGAGCAAGGTATGGATGCAAGAAGAAAGGCTTCCGATTTTTTGGATAATCGTCTGACTGAGTTACTGGGCGGCGGGAGCTATTTAGATTGGGTAGAAGAGGCTAAGCAGACTATGACTGAGGCATCGGCTGAGGCTATGGCTGATGACTTTGATAGTATTGGAAACTATAAAGCCTATACCTATATAGAAGATAATTTGGAAAAAGGAATGACTGCCTTGAAAGCAACCGATCAAGAAATAAAGATGCTCAAAAAATTATATCTTGAGTTGGGCGATTATGCTCTCATGGCTCTTCTGGATTCGTCCAATAAGTCTCTCAACGATCTATATGAGGATATTCGTCTTTCCGAATTAGCTCGTGAAAAAAGAGAAAAATATTTAAATTTCGATTATGTGAGAATAGTTCGTCGATACCGACCTGCAGTAACATCAGCTATAGAGTCAAAAGATGGAAGAGCGTTTCTTTCGAGGTTGCAATGGATGATGAAAGATGTGGCAGAATTTCAGATTCATGTGGGAGAGCCGATCCAAAGTGAGGATCTGCACCAGATTAGAAGGCTCTTTAACCAGCCTTAATCTAAGTGATTCATAGACATCGTTTCAATTTTTGCATCCTCAAGTCAATCTTATAATCAGCAACGCGAAGAACTTCTTTGAAGGAATCATATGCATAAAAAACTTCGTCACTATAGAGAGTTTTTTCATACAGCTCACATACTCTTTGCATAGGAGTTTTTCCTCCTAACGATCCATGCGGCTTGCGGTAATTATAAGTTGTCTGCCAGCATTCCAACGGTAAGATTCATACTCATTCTCGATATCTTGAGTATTCCTTAGGGAATAGACTACATCCCGGAATTTGAGAGAACGCCGTTCATCAATGCAAGGATCGGGTGACTGTAAGAGATCCATTGCCTTGTTCTTGAAATCGACGCTTCGAATTTCTCTTTCCAGCGATAAAAAATTCGCTGCTCACTCAAAGGGAAACAAAGCGTTGACGGGTTTTTGCCATCTTCACCCGTGAGTGGTATGGTTGTGTATTTTTATCCTCAGGAGGTTCAATTTACGTACCCGTGTGCAGCGGCAGCGGGGGGATGGATGCAAATAATAAAAAATGCCATATTTCCTTATCCTGCCTGCATCTTTGTCCTAAAATAAAATCGAATATGAAAATCATTGAAGGTACTTTCGTCTCTGCCGAGGACATCATTACAGAGCTAAGGGTATTCGGGAATGTCTGGATGTTCTTCTTACCCGGGAGACAGCTAAATCGGGTTCCGTTGTCTGGGCAAGCCAGGCGACTCTTGCCAGGCGTTATGATACCAGTAAATCGACCATTTGCAGGTTACTGGCAGAAGCCGTGAATTCAGGTCATGTCAGGATGATTCGCCCACATAGCGGCGTCCGGAAGTATCATGTTGCCGAATTTGACGCTTTCATGATGTCTATTTCTATTGCCTCCTGTAAAAGCATTTAAGCTGGAATCAGGGGAATGAATATTTGAAAGGGATTCCGGAAGTAGAGACAGTGAGAGGATTGTCCCGTTAAGTCCCTCTTGGAATTACTTTGTTTATGATTTATCATCAATGACAGCCGGATCACCACTTCTGCCTCTGAGCTGATTGGATGCACAATGTTTTGCACAAGGAATCTATGGGGGGCTGCTCAGGCATTCCCGCCAATGCGGATCGCAATAAACCACACGGACGCAGCCTGGAAGAGAAAAAAATCCGAAAGGCGGGGATATTCTGCTCCGGGAGATACTCGGAACAGGCAGATGCGGATTCCATTTCCCATCCCTGGTTGAATGCCTCGCCATGATCAACTGTTGACCCCGTATTGTTCCGGATCTTCCGCCGCTCTGAGGGCTCCCTCATCCTCGGAAGAATCATTCAAATAACTCTTTTTCCTGACATCCATGATATTGTCTGCCCACAGCTCACACTAGCTCATGACGGTTTGAAGAGCCTCCGGCACATCATCAGGCGGGTAGTTGTACTTCTTCAAAAGGCGTTTGATCATGATGCGCATTTTTGCCAGCGCCTGAGACTTTGGAAACCATGCGTGACAACTGTGAAACATTGAGATCACTCTCCTTGATCGATCTTCTGGCATCCACGGGAATGTCCGTGGGGAACTGATACTGCTTGACCGTGAAGACATCAATTTTGAAGAACAGGAAGACGGCAATCATGCCCTGTTTCTCTCTCAAAGCTCCTTATGAACGTTTGAAAATCGACGGCGTGGAACCCCGTCTTCAGGAATTGGGGTACCCCCTGAAATTGCCGCGGGTACACCCCCACAAATTCCGCAGAACGCTCGCCACCGTGGCGATTGACAAGGGAATGCCCGTGAAACAATTGCAGCGTCTTCTGAGGCACCAGAGAATAGACACAACCCTCCAATACGTCGTGGTCAAGTAGAGCAATGTTAAACTTGCCCATCGCAAGTTCCTGGGGTAGGGTGCTTCAGGGCGGGATAGCCTTCTACAAGGCCGCCCAATCGGCGCTATATCGTCCCGCTGCTTTTTTCGTTTCCATTTCCGGCATGAATTGATAACAACGCAATCTTTCCTTGATGTACCAGCCACCATTCAGCATATCATCCGCCACCGTCAACCTGATTGCGGAAATAGCCGCTCTGGTGGAACGGTATGCTATCCGGCTGGAGCAGAGCGGTGGTCTCCGCCTGCGCAAAGCCAGCCGCATCAAGACCATCCACAGTTCGTTAGCCCTGGAAGGCAACCAGCTGTCGGAACATGAGGTGCGTGACGTACTCCAAGGGAAAACAGTCGTGGCTCCGCTCCGAGAAATCCAGGAGGTAAGAAATGCCATCAAGACCTATGAACTGTATCCCTCCCTAGATGCCTTTTCCCTGGCTGATCTGCTCAAAGCCCATGGAGTAATGATGAGCTCTCTGACGGATGATGCCGGAAGTTTCAGGCGGGGAGGCGTAGGCGTCTTTGCCGGAACGCACATGGTACATATGGCCCCGCCCGCCGACCGTGTTCCCGGTCTCATGAACGACCTGTTTGAATGGCTGCGCCGGGCTGAAGACCATCTGCTGATACGTAGCTGCGTTTTTCATTACGAATTTGAATTCATCCATCCCTTCAGCGACGGCAATGGCAGAATCGGCAGACTCTGGCAATCCCTGATCCTGGGGAAACTGCACCCGGCCTTTGAACATCTCCCCGTAGAAAACATGGTTTATGCCAACCAGCAAGCCTACTATGAAGCCATTAGCGCCAGCTCTGCCCGGGCGGATTGCACCCCTTTCGTGGAATTCATGCTCCGGGAAATCCTCAGCACGCTCAAACGATGCCGAAACCCGCATGAAGATGTCGGTATAAATGACGGAACAAATGTCGGTATAAATCTTACAACTACGCAACAACACATCCTGGAACTCATCAGGAGGCAGCCTCGGCTCAGCGTGCGGGAAATGGCAAAACGGCTGGAACTCTCCCAGCGCCAGGCGGAAAGAGTCGTGGCTTCCCTCAGGGAGAAAAACATCATCAGGCGCGTCGGTGCCAACAAATCAGGATATTGGGAAGTTTTAGATTAAAGAAAGGTTAGTATGAAAGAGTGGACTTATGATAATCTGCGGCGGGGATGTGCCCCCACAGTTCACAGACGGCGTCCCATATTTGTTTTTCACAGCCAATGTTGGCGTTATTCTTTTCAGCCATTGCAGTTGTGGTTTTACAAAGAGGAAGTTTAGGGAGGATGATGGAACGCATCAAGATCAGACCATGGAGCTGATCATAAAGGAAACTCCCGCCAATTTTCAGAATCATCTTGGACAACTTCAAACAGGTGTGAATCAGAAAAAACAAGGTGCTAGTATGGGTGCTAGTTGAGCAATTTTGAGAAAGAAAAACGCCTCGAAATACTTGATTCCGAGGCGTTTATAAAGATGGTACGCGGTACTGGTTTCGAACCAGTGACCCCATGCGTGTGAAGCATGTGCTCTACCACTGAGCTAACCGCGCATTTGCAGTGCGGGGGGGAATATATCGTTCGTGTCGGGGATTGGCAAGGAGTTTTTTGAAATCGGGTAAAAAAGGATTTCGCTTTTCCGCCGTCAACAAGTTCCCGGAGGAATGACCGGCATGCTGTCTCTTCGAGGAACGTTTGGAAAAGTGGAAAGGTGGCTTAATTCCGGCTTGTACAGCATCAACCGTCTTCCTACACTCCGGGCATGAGTTGCACAAGCCCTCCCAGAGCATGGGCCCAGATTGATACCAATGCGTTGAGGCACAATTTAAACGTCGTCCGGCGTGTTATGCCGGATCACCGTCTGATGGCTATTGTGAAGGCAGAGGCTTATGGTCACGGTCTGGAAGGGGTGGTGAAGGCCCTGGATGGCGAAGATTGCGCTTTTTTCGGCGTTGCCACGGTGGCGGAGGCCTGCCGGGTGAGGGATGCCGGGGCAAAAACATGCCCGTTTATTCTCGGTCCCTGTTTTGAGGGGGAGCGGGAGGAAATCGTGCAGAACGGCTGGCGCGCCGCTCTTTCCAGCATGGAAGAGGCGGAGCATTTCAATTCCTTGGGCGCCCTTTACGGCAAAACCGTCCATGTCCATTTGGGCGTGGATACCGGCATGGGGCGCAGCGGTTTTTTACCGAGTGAATTGCACGGCCTGACGGACAAGCTCAAACAGTTCAGTTATCTGGATCTGGAGGGCGTGTTTTCCCATTTATCCGCAGCTTCCGATGATATTTCCTTCACCCACGGACAGATCAGCGGCTTTACGGAAGCCGTAAATGAACTTTCCCAAGGCCATCGGTACAAGTTCCGGCACCTGTGCAGCAGCGCCGCTGTGTTTAATTACAAGGTTCCCTGCGCCAATATGGCGAGGCTGGGCAGAATCCTGTACGGGTATTCCCCCATGCCGTCTCCCTATAATAAGGAGCTGCGGCCTACAATGACCCTGTACAGCCGCATTACTCTGATACGCACGCTTCCGGGAAATCACGGCGTTTCCTACAACCACTGCTATATAACGAAGGGGAGCACGAAGGTGGCCACTATCGGCATCGGTTATGCGGACGGCTATCTTCAATATCTGTCTAACCAGGGAGCGAGGGTGTATATCAATGGCCAGTACTGTCCGGTTTTGGGCCGTGTGACGATGGACCAGATCATGGTGGACGTTACTTACATGGACCATGTGGAGACCGGAGACCTGGTGGAAATCATGGGGCCTAATGTAAGCTGGGAGGAACTGACGCGCCGTGCCAATACCATCCCCAGCAATGTGCTGACCAGCATCAGCGCCCGCGTGCCCCGGATTTACGTGTAGGATAATGCCGGGGGCATGGTGATTAAAAGCTGTTGCCCGCCGCCCGAAAAAAATCAGGGGATTTGTTTGCAGATATGTTTTTCCCCGGCGGACACGGATAAACGTTTTACCGTACCTTTTACCGCTGGCGGATTCTATTCCAGTCTTCCGGCTCCAGAGCGCAGGGATCAGGGGCTACCCAGTGGTCCGGTTCTATTTCCACAGGGGTAAGGTCCGCTCCCACCGTCTCCGGATAGGAGGGGTGCTGGATGCGATGGCCGAAAGCAGAGCCGAGCGGCGGGTTGATGGGAGAGGGGACGTCTCCCGGCAGAGGCTGGTGCTTGTTGGCCCTGGAGGGGTCTGGTTCCGGAATAGCGTCCAGAAGAGCCTTGGTGTAAGCATGTTTGGGGGATTGATAGATGGTTTCCGCATCTGACATTTCCACGATTTTACCCAGATACATGACCGCCACGCGGTCGGAGATGTGTTTGACGACCGCCAGATCATGGGCAATAAACAGGTAAGAGAGTTTGCGTTCCTCCTGAAGTTCCAGCAGCAGGTTGAGCACCTGGGACTGGACGGATACGTCAAGGGCGGAGACGGGTTCGTCCAGAATAATGAGGCTGGGATTTAACGTCAGGGCGCGGGCGATGCCGATGCGCTGGCGTTGCCCGCCTGAGAATTCAAAGGGGAAGCGGTCAATAGCGCTGTCCGGCAACCCTACGCGATCCAGCAGGCCGCGCACCCATTCCCGGCGCGCGGCGGGGGTGCCCATGCGGTGGATGACAAAGGGTTCCGCTACGATTTGACCGATGGATTGCCTCTGGTTGAGGGATTCCGCAGGGTCCTGGAAGACCATCTGGATGTGCGGACGCAGAGGCCTCATTTTGCGCTGGGAGAGTCTGGCGATATTGTTGCCGTTGAACCGGATGGAGCCCCCGGTGGGTTTCAGCAGGCGGACAATGCTTTTGCCAATGGTTGATTTTCCGCAGCCGGATTCCCCCACCAGGCCCAGCGTTTCCCCCGGGTAAATATTGAAGGAAACGTCGTCCACTGCCTTGACCCATCCCGCTTGCCGCAGGAAAATTCCGGAGCGGACGGGGAAGTACATTTTCAAATTGTCTACTTGCAAGAGAGGTTCCGGCATGGCTGGTAGAAAAAGAAGTTAAAGGTTGGCGCAACGGGGGCAGGCTTCCACGAAGTGGTCCGGGGATATTTCCACGAGGGGAGGGCGTTCCGTGAGTTCTTCCGCGGGCACACCCTGCCTTTGGCAGAAGCGGCATCCGGGAACGAAATCCGCAATAGAGGCCACCTGACCGGGAATGGTGGGCAGTTTGGTTTTCCGCACGGAACTTAGCTGAGGGATGGAGGCCAGCAGTCCCTTGGTGTAAGCATGGCGGGGGTTGGCAAAAAGTTCCCGGACAGGGGCCTTTTCCACCACGCGGCCAGCGTACATGACGACTACGGAGTCACAGCTCTGTGCGATGACGCCCAGGTCATGTGTAATGAGGATGGAGGATGACCCCATTTCCGCCTGAAGGTCTTTGAGCAGGGACAGGATTTGAGCCTGAACGGTGACATCCAGGGCCGTAGTAGGTTCATCCGCAATGATGAGTTCCGGATGGCAGGCCAGGGCAATGGCTATGACGACGCGCTGGCGCATGCCGCCGGAGAGCTGATGAGGAAATTCGTCCACACGCTGTTCCGGGGCGGGGATACGAACGCGCTGCAGGAGCTGGATGGCTGCGTCCCGGGCTTCCCTGGTGTTCATTCCCCGGTGGAGCATCAGGGATTCCCCAATTTGCCTGCTGATGCTGTGTACGGGATTGAGCGCCGTCATTGGTTCCTGGAAAATGACGCCGATATGGCGGCCGCGGATGCCGTGCATGTCCGTCTCTTTTGCCTGAACCAGGTCGCGGCCCTTGAACAGAATTTGCCCGTCCAAAATTTTCCCCATGGGCTGGGGCAGCAGCCGGACGATGGACATGGCCGTAACGCTTTTGCCGCAGCCTGATTCCCCTACGATACCTACGCAGGTACCTTTGGGGACGGTGAAGCTGACGCCGTCCACCGCTTTCAACAGGCCGGATTCCGTTTCGAAGCCGGTGACCAGGTTCTTGATTTCCAACAGGGGATCGCTCATGTGTTATTTTTCCGTGGCAGAAGGTTCCAGAGGGTCGCCGCTTTCCGGGATGACAGGCACAGACGGCAGCTTGCCGCCGCCATCCTTGTTATCCAGGCTTTCAATGGAGTCCATGTAGCGATACTGGTCATACACGGTATCCACTTCCTCGAATGTTTTTCCTTCCCGCTTGGCTTCCATTGTTTCCTTTTTGATATCGTTATCCACCCAGTACAGATAACTTTCCATGGGATCAAATACGACGGGATGGCAGAATTGCGTAGTTGCACTGTTCGGCCATTTGACCCAGCGCCAGTAACCCAGTCTGATGAATTCCGTGGTCCAGCAGGGAACCCACAGGGCTTCGTCATCAATTTTCTGCTGCACTTTCCACGTGGCCTTTTGGAGTTCGTCTTCCGTGGCTGCGTTTGTTTCTGCGTCCAGCAGCTTGTCCATTTCTTTGTTCGCGTAAGCGCAGATGTTATTGGTATAGGTAATAAGGCCTCCACGCTCATCATAGGCGTACCGGGAGTGGAACCCCTGCTCGTTCATCGGATGGGGGGGAGTGAATCCCCAGGCCATGAAGGAGGCCTGAGCGCGTTTTTCCATGATTTTGCGGAAAGCTACGGTGGAGTCCAGAGGGTCAAGCTGGATTTCCAGGCCGCACTTGCGCGCGTCTTCCTTCAGCTTGCCCAGAGTGGAAGCCAGGGAAGGAGATGAATTGGGGAAGGTGATGGCTGCGGTGAGCCGGGTGCCGTCCGGCTTGCGGAGGATGCCGTCCGGGCAGGGGATGGTGTAGCCCGCCCTGGCGAAATAAGCGCGGGCCTGTTCCGGGGAATAGGGGCGCGCCTTGATATAGGGATTGGTGAATTTGCCGAAACCTGAATTGTAGGAATTGAGCCGCTGGTAGTCTCCGCGGAAGGTAATGTCAATGATATTCTGGATATTAAGTGCGTGCTGGAACCCCCGGCGAACATTGAGGTCATTGAAGGGGGCTTTGGAGGTATTCAGAAAAACTCCGTAAGGAGGGCGGGGGTAAATGGTGTAAAATGTGCTGCGGTTGATGTAGCCGTTGTGAACCTCCGGTATTTCCATGCGTTCGTGCCATAGTTCCGGTTTGGTGATGTTCAAAACGTCCAGTTCTCCGATGCGGAAGAGTTCGATGGCCTTGGATGGTTCCGCAATGAAATTATACACGATTTGATCCACATTATACATGTATTTCGTGAATTTTTTGTCCCTGGCCCACCAGTCCGGCACGCGCTGGAGCGTTACTTGGCGGCCGCGGATGATACCGTCCGGCTTGACAACATAAGCGCCCGTAGTGGGCGGTATGCGCCACTGGTAGCGTTCCACGTAGTTGGGGCCGAACTCGCAATAAAAATGCGGCGGGGACGGAATGAACAGCGTGCAATAGTACGGGAGCAGAGGTTTGGCGAAGGGGAGTGTGATGGAAAAGCGGCTGTCGTCGTAGATGGTGATGTTGGAAGCGTTCTGGTAAAAAAAGTTGTTGTAGAATACGTCCCGGCTGTATTCCGAAGTGCGGATATACATGTTCACCAGGAGGTCGATGGCCTTTACCTTGGCTCCGTCCGTATAGCGGGCATCCGGATCCAGTTCGAAGTAAACAGTGCGCCTGTCTGGGGATTCCGCCCATTTATGAGCGATTCCTGGAATGATTTTTCCCGTAACCGGATGGATGGAAACGAGGCCGATGATGATTTCATCATACAGGGGGCCGCGGAAACCGCTGTTGCTGTTCGGGCCGTTGGGCCGGAATGTGTCGGGATAGGATCCGGGGGCCCACTGGCGCAGCACGCCTCCTTTTTTGGCATTCGGGTCCCCTATCTCCGGATTGTCCAGTCCATCCTCCCACTTCAGGTCTTGGGGGATGTCCGCCGGGGTCTTGAATTTGATGTAGTCGCCTTCCGTCTGCCTGCGGTGAATGACGGACAGGGCGGCTTCATCCGCAATGAGCTTGCTTTGCAGTTTTTCCCTGACTTTAGAATCTTCCTCTTTAAAAAACTTGTCCCGGAGCTCCCGTATTTCCTTTTGCTTGGCAGCTTCCTCACGAGCCAGGCGGTCATTGATCTGTTTGTTCCATCGTTCCGGGAAGGAATCAAATCCCGGAGGGAGCGTGCCGAAAGGCACGTTTGGCTGCCAGCCTGCCCCCTGGGATTGGGAGGAATCCTTACAACCGGATCCGGCTGCCAGCAGAAGGGACAGCATCACGGAAGAAAGGATGGAGCGGAAGATGGTGGACAGCTTGAGCATAGGGAATGGCAAAACAGGAGTCTTTTATTTATAAGTAGTGAATTTTTTAGGGTCAAAGGCTTCACGGACAGCCTCCCCGATAAAGGTGACGAGCAGGAGGGTAATCACCAGGGCGGAAAAGGCGGAGGTGACCACCCAGCTGGCGGAAAGATCCGCCAGTCCGTCATTGAGCAGGCGGCCCCAGCTGGCGTATGTGTCAGGAAGGCCGAAGCCCAGATAATCCAGGGAAGCCAGAGCCAAAATGAGGGCGGAAACGCTGAACGGAACCAGAGTGACCAGAATGGCGACCAGGTTGGGCAGGATATGGACGAAAAGAATACGGCTGGTGGAAGCTCCAAGCACGCGGGCCGCCGCCACGTAGTCGCGCGCTTTTTCCTTCATGGTGGAGGTTCTGAGCTGGTAGGTCATGGACATCCACCCGAACATGATGAGAAGGCTGATAATCAGGAACATGCCTTTCATGTGAAGGGGAACCATATCTGAAATAATCATGATGATGAAAAGGAAGGGAACCTGGGAGAAGATTTCAATAAGGCGCTGCATGCCGAGGTCAAACATGCCGCCGAAGTATCCCATCATCATTCCAAAGGTGATGCCGATAAAATATACGATAGGCAGGTAGAAGAGTGCGGCTTTCATATTTACCTGGAGTCCTCCGTACAGATAAGCCAGAATGTCCGCCCCCTGGGTATTGGTGCCAAGCAGGTGGCCCCCCTTGAGGGGCGGGGAGGGGTGGTAGAAGATACGGCTGATTTTATGTTCATCCGTCTGTTTCAGGAATTCTTCCTTGGTGCCGGGGCCGCTGTAATGTTCCGCCACAATGTTGTTGTTTTCATATGTGGCGCTGTACACCTCCGTTCTGTCTTCCAGCCAGCCGGTGGCCCGGTCCACTTTCTTTCCCTTGCGGAATTTGTAGCTGATGTGGGGAAGGGCTTCTTCATCCTTATGCAAACGGGAGGCCAAACCGGAATACGGCTTGCCGCCGGGCTCGCAGACGAGGCCGTCTTCATTCACCATCAAAGCTTCCGAACCGGGGTTGGTGGAATCTCCCGTGGGATCGTATGGAACCAGAGGCATGATGACGAGGGAAGGTTTTCCTGGCTGGCCTACCTGTTTTTTCAGTTCGCGGTAGTTGGCTTCCGCATCCGCAAAATCTCCGGTCTGGCCAAAGGTAGAACCCTTGTATACTTTACGCATCATGGCCGGAAAGTACCAGGAGCCGTCCTGAACGACAAGGAGGGCCCGCTTGCCTACCAGGCACTGGTCCATACAGGCCAATAGCGTCAATACAAGCAAAATGAGGAGGGATACGTAGCCGCGGGAGATGCTTTTAAAACGCTGGATGCGGCGCTTGGTGATCGGCGTTGGATGGAACCTCCGGGGGCCTTTCAGCATGAGCCAGAACCCGAGGCCTCCCATGACCAGCACGCAAACCCAGCCGAACCACAGGAATTTCCCCTGAGGCGTCAGAAGGCCGCCGTTGTTCTGGTCCGTACAGACGATGTTGAGCATGCTCATTTCCCGTGAGACGGTGAAGGGCCAGCTTAACGTGGGCAGGAGCAGCCCGCACAGCTCTCCCACGGCAGTAAGAACCGCCAGAATGACCAAAAGGTATGCCAGTTTTCTAACCATGTGTATTATTCAAATTTGATGCGCGGATCCACAGCGGCCACGATGATATCGGAGAGAAGGTTGCCCAGCACCATCAGGAAGGAGGTAAGCAGCAGCGTTCCCATGATCAGGGCGTAATCCTTGTCCATCAGAGCCTGGTAACTCAGCATTCCGAACCCCTGGATATCGAAAACCTTTTCCACCAGCATGGAGCCGGCCACAATCAGGCTGATGAGGCTGCCCAGAGTGGAGGCAATGGGTATAAAGGAGTTGCGGAAGGCATGCTTGATGACAGCCCCTCTGAAACTCACGCCCTTGGCCATGGCTGTCCTGATGTAGTCCGCGGAAAGATTGTCCATCAGGTTGTTTTTCATCATCATGGTGGTGATGGCAAAGGAACTTACTACATAACAAATCAGGGGGAGCACCGTATGGTGCAGCAGGTCTCCGGCCTGTTGCCAGAACCCCATGTCCGCAAAGTCCGGAGACGTAAGCCCGCAGAGAGGGAACCATTCCAGCCGCGCGCCCAGATACACCACCAGTACGGCGCCCAGGGCGAACCCAGGTACGGAGTACCCCAGGAAAATCAGGACGGAAGAGATGTTGTCCACCAGGCTTTTATGGCGGATTGCCTTTACTACCCCAAGGGGAATGCAGACGGAATAGGTAATAATGGCGCTCAGGATGCCGAAGTACAGGGAAACGGGAATGCGCTCCTTGATCATGTCCCATACGGGTTCATTGTACTTAAACGAGTTGCCCATAGTTCCCTGGAGCAGCCCGTCAAAGCTGGTCTTGTACATTACGGCACGCCAGGCATAGCCCCGAGCCTTGTCGCGGACGGCCTCCGTATTATCCGTCTGCCTCATGCGGCGCGCCCAGCGTTCCGCGCGGTCCATGGGGGATTCTATATCCACGGTCCAGCCTTCTGAAGCGGCTTTCCGGGAAGGCGTGCCGGAAAAGAAAGCATCTTTCACGCTGCCGGAATCCTTGTCCTGGCGAACTACGACGACTTGTTCTCCTGTTTCATTCAGATTGATCCGTGTATGCGTATCGGAAATGCCGGAATATTCATCTTCCTTGTCTCCCTCTCCCGCTCCGCCGATTTCCCCGAATTCCTCACGGGAAATGAAAATCTTTTTGGGCAGCACGCCCAGCCATTGCAGATAAGCCGTGATGATGGGCTCCTGCAGGCTGTACTGCTCTTCCAGCCGCTCCATATCCGCTTCACTCAGGTTATTGTCGCCGCGCTGGGAGCCGGCTTTCTGTCCGGACAGGGCGCTCATGCTTTGCTGCTGCATCATCTGCTCAATGGGACCTCCCGGAACAAAACGGGTTATGCAAAAGACGAGAAACGTAACCCCCAGGAGCGTCAAGGGCATGAGAAGGAGTCGTCTGATGATATAGGTCTTCATTCGTCGCGCTGAACTCTACCGATTTGTGGAAGGTGAGGCAAGTAGCAATGCAAATTTGTAAGCCTTTGCTAACATAAGGCGCTGCCCGGTTCTTCTTAAGATGAAAGGGAAACAATGCAATACGGCAGGTTTCCTTTCTTTTGGCAGGCCTTTCAGGAGGTGCGGAATTTACATTCCTTCTCCCAACCGGCGCGCCAGCATGTCCGGAAGACCGGCGGCCAGAATGCGTCTTTGGGCCTCCGCTACATCGTATTCCACGCGGCGCTGGTAGTACACCATGCTGTCTTCGTCAAGCACGCCGTAGGCGGCGCGGGGATCGCCGTCTCTGGGCTGGCCTACGGAGCCCACATTAATCAGATATTTATTGGTTTTGAGTAGCTGGATATCCCCGGATTCATATTCATGGATGCTTCCTTCATGGCGGATGAATGTACGGGGGACGTGAGTGTGTCCGTTAAAGCACAGGAATTGATTGTCACGCAGCATATTGATGCTGTGGGTGGCCGTATCCACATTCGTGACGTAGGCCCAGGAGTTGGGCTTGTCCTGTGTAGCGTGCACCAGAACGATTTCATTGGGGAGAATGCGCTGGAAAGGAGCGCGGCGAAGCCACTTTTTCTGTTCTTCGGAAAGTTGCTGCCGCGTCCACATCAGGGCATTGTAAGCTACTGGGTTCATCCCTGCCGGATTGTCTTCTCCAATGGCTTCCTCATCATGGTTGCCGCGCACGGTGGGAATCTGGCGGCTGCGGATGAATTCAAGGCATTCGGACGGATTGGCGTTATAGCCCACAACATCGCCCAGGCAGTAAACGGCATTGCATTGAAGCTGTTCTATATCCTTCATCACCGCTTCCAGAGCGGGCAGATTGGCATGGATGTCACTAATCAGGGCTATTCTACTCATGGTATTGTAAGCAAAGAGCATAGCACTTTGGGGAGGTTTTGCCAAGCGCGTTTGCTCACAGGAAATCATGGTTGGGGCACAGGGTGCCGGCCTTCCCATGACCCCTTATTTCCGTCTGTTTGATTTACTCGTCTTTTGCCGGAGGCAAAGATTCCAGGGCTTCTCTCAGCCCGTCTACCGGATATTTCAGGGAATTGGCCAGATGGCTGGTCATCAGGTCACGGGCGATCTCATCCGTGGGAAACAGTTCCCGGAAGGGGATGCGTTCCTTTTCCGGTATGTTCAGCCTGTTTTCCAGAACAAAAATATTACTCACCAGGCTGGGTGTCCTGTTGCGGGGATCCTTGAATAACTCCCGGCCCAGTTCCAGAGCTTCTCTGGATTTGGAAGGCACACGGACGAGCGCATAAAATTCTTTTCGGGCCGTAAGGGGAGGCGCTCCCAAATCCCGTGCCTTGCGGTAGGCTTCCGCCGCCTTTTCAAAGTCCGGTTGCCGGTAGGTATCGCTATACATGTTGCCCAGCAGGGATTGAAGGTACCAGCTGTCAGGATTGGCGTTGATGCCTTTTTCCAGGAAGCGGCGCCCCTTTTGAACGTATTTGCGGAAGCCTTCCCGGCGTTCCATGGGAGAAAGACGTTTATTGTCCAGATAACTGGAGGAAGCGTTATTGCCCAAATGCCACGATCCGTTGTCCCAGTAAAAATCGGAGTGAGGAGCGAGAGAGGTAACCTGGTTGTAGCGGCGTTCCAGGTTGGCCCAGTCGGAAATCAGGAAACAGTCGAAAGCTTCCATGCTCAGCACGGCCGCCACCAGGGAGCGGAGCCCTCCCAGGGAGACCATGGCAAGTTGTTGTTCCAGATAATCGGAAGAGGAAAGCTCTACCGGATTATCCAGCAGCCCCTCCGCCTTCTCCTGTTCCAGAATATGATTCTGCAAAGGCAGGCGAATCATGCCGAAGCCCAGCAGGGCAATGATGAAAATGACGATGGTCTTCAGCATGATTCGCAATTGGTTCGAGTTAATTCATGTTCAGGCGCTTGCGGATGGCCTTGTCCAGAAGTTCCCATTCCGGCACGGAGGCTCCGGCTTGCCGGGCCTTGGAGAGAGGGTCTCCCCAGATAGCTGTGTATTCGACGGGGCGGCCTTCGTTGTAGTCCACGGCGCTGGACGGGATGAAAGCCCCCATGGTTTCCGTACGGGAAAGGTGGAATTCAACCAAATCTTCCGGCAGGGCGTAGCCGCGGGCCCTGGCTGCCTGCACCACTTCTTCCATGATGCGGCGCGCGCGTACGACGTTTTCCGGATTTTGGTAGAGTTCTGCAATGCTGATGCCGCCCAGAGCCAGGCAAAGCCCGTTAAACGGGATGTTCCAGACGAGTTTGTACCACTGGATTTGCTCTGCGGCGTCAAAGGCGCGCGTTTTGATGCCGGCATTGGCAAACAGCTCGGAGAGTTCCCTGGCTTTTTCAGTCCCTTCCGGCGTGGGAATGAAGGGGGCGAATTGGATGTTGCCCCCTTCCAGATGGTTGACATGGCCCGGTTTTTCCCGCATGGCGCAGATGAAGCACAGGCCCACATAGATACGGTCCGCCGGGATGATGCGGGCAATTTCCTCCGCATTTCCCATGCCGTTCTGGAGTGTAACCACAGTTGTGTCCGGCCCCATCAACGGGGGAAGGGCTCTGGAAAATCCGGCGTTTGCCGTGCTTTTCCATGCAACGACAACGAGGTCTACCGGGCCGACTTCCTCCGTGTCCCGGTAAACGTTGATGCGGGGCAGGGAGATATTCCCATGCAGGCTTTTCACCTGAAGGCCGTGTTCTTTCAGATAGCCGTATTCCGAACGTACGATGAAGGATACGTCCTGCCCCGATTCCTGAAGTCTGGCTCCGTAATAGCAACCCAGGGCTCCGGCTCCCAGAATGGCGATTTTCATGGCGTGCGGCGCGGTTGGTGATATTTTTCAGAGCCCCTGGACGTTGCCCTTGTTATCCAGGTAGATGTGCATGGCGTTCGGTGAGACGGGAAGGGCGGGCATGCGCATGATTTCCCCGCAGAGGGCCACCAGGAAGCCGGCCCCGTTGGCGATTTCAAAGTCGCGCACGGTGATGGTGAAGCCGGTGGGACGTCCTCGGAGGCGTCCGTTGTCGGAAAGGGAGTTCTGGGTTTTTGCCATGCAGACGGGAAGGTCCGTCAGGCGGCTGGCTTCAAACTGGGCCAACTTCTTTTTGGCGGCGGCTGTCAATTCCACACCGTCCGCCCCGTAAATGTTGCGGGCAATGATGTTGAGTTTTTCTTCCACCGGCAGGGCGGATTCATAGAGGGGCTTGAAAGGGGCGGAACTCCTGTCCGCAGCTTCCACAACCATTTGGGCCAGGTCTTTGCCTCCTTCTCCTCCCTGGGAGAAGATATCCGCAATGGCGCAGGGAATACCGCGTTCCGCGCAGTGTTTCACGATAGCGTCCAGTTCTTCCCGGGAGTCGTCAAAGAATTTGTTGACGGCGACCACAACGGGGCGTTTGTAGTGGGCGGCAGCGTCCAGATGTGCATCCAGGTTGGCAAGGCCTTTTTTCAGCGCATCCACGTCCGTGTTTTTCAGATCCGCAAGGGCAGTTCCCCCGTGCATTTTCAGCGCGCGTGCCGTAGCTACGATGACAATGGCCGCCGGATCCAGTCCGGACTGGCGGCATTTGATATCCAGGAATTTCTCTGCACCCAGGTCAAACGCGAATCCGGCTTCCGTGACGGCATAGTCCCCAAAATGCAGGGCCATCCTGGTGGCCAGCACGGAGTTGCAGCCGTGGGCAATGTTGGCAAACGGGCCGCCGTGCAGGAAACAGGGCACTCCTTCCACGGATTGGACCAGATTGGGCATCAGGGCATCTTTCAGCAGGGCCATGACGGAACCGGTAATGCCCAGTTCCCTTGCGAATACGGGCTTGTCATCCGTCGTGAATCCGATCACGATGCGGTTGATGCGTTCTTCCATGTCCTTGTAGGAAGTGGCAAGGCACAGGCACGCCATGATTTCCGAAGCCGGGGTGATATCGAAGCCTGTTTCTCGGGGGAACCCCTGCTTGTTGAGCCCCACGATGATGGAACGCAGGGAACGGTCGTTCATGTCCATGACCCGCTTCCATATGACTTTGCGTTCGTCAATGTTCAGCGTGTGGAAGAACATGGCGTTATCAATGATGGCGCTGATGAGGTTGTGGGCGGATGTAATGGCGTGGAAGTCCCCTGTGAAATGCATGTTGATTTCCTCTGCCGGCGTCAGGGAGCTTTTGCCGCCTCCGGTAGCTCCGCCCTTGCGGCCGAACACCGGTCCCATGGAAGGTTGCCGGAGCGCCAGGCAGACTTTTTTGCCGATGGCCTGCAATCCCTGCGCCAAGCCGATGGAAACGGTGGTTTTGCCTTCTCCTGATGGGGTGGGAGTGATGGCGGATACCAGGATGAGTTTGCCGGGGGCTGCCGGCCTGTCCAATACGTCCAGGGAAATTTTGGCCTTGTTGCGGCCGAAGGGGATGACGTCTTTTTCATCGACGCCCAGCTTGTTGATACAGTCGGAGAATGCAGGTGTAGCCATGCGCACATGATGACGGAAGCCCCCTCTTTTGGCAAGAAGGTTCATGGGCATTCCGGGCCGGATGAATCAATGAGCGGGAAAGGGTCGCCTTCTTCCTGTTCCGCGGCATTCTCCGGATATCTATGCAACTCCGTCCCCCTGGAAATACCCGGTATGGCAGGTTGCGCTAAGACGGGGGTAAGAATCAGGGTTGCTCTTTCTGTTTCCCCTCAACCAGCACGGGACGATAGTGGCCTGTGATGGTGTGGGAAAACAGGAAATCTTCTTCCTGCGTTCCGGCGCCGACATTATGAATGATCAGCGGCGTGCCTTCCTCCGTTTTCCGGTCGGAAACGATGCCAATGTGGGGAATACTATCGGACAGGTTCCATGTAACCAGGTCGCCGGGCTTGTAGTCCGCCGCGTTTTCCGTAATGGGAACGGACCAACCTTTTCTGGCAAAAAAGGTACGAAGATTAGGGACCCTGCGGTGGTCAATGCTGCGGTCCGTCGTTTTCAATCCCCATATTTTAGGGTATTTGGAAAAGTGGGCCTTCATGTCCTCATGCACGGCTTTTTGAAGGTCCAGGCCGAAGGCCCTCATGGCGCGGATGACCACATCCGTGCATACTCCCGTTTCGCGGGGAACGTCTCCGTTGGGGTAGGGAATGGATTGATAGCCTCCGTTGTAGGAAACCGTTACTCCTACCTGTTCACGCGCCCTGGCCGCCAGCGCGGCGTTGTCCGCCATCAGGCATGCAGGGCAGGAAAGAAACAGGAGGATGAGAAGGGCCGCCGGTTTCATAGGGCAGATGGGGAGGGAAACGCGGAAAAATCAGACGAAGCTGGCAAAGCCGATGTCCGGCCGGCGCTGCATGCCGTGAAATTGAATCTTTTTGATTTCGTTGTGGGCACGCTGGCGCGCTTCGGAGAGGGTATCTCCCTGTGCCACGACGGCCAGGACGCGGCCGCCATTGGTTTCATAACAGTTTTTATCCGCATTCCATTTGGTGCCGGCGTGGTAAACGGAAGCATTTGAAATATCGTCCAGTCCCTGAATAGCGTCGCCGGAATGGGAGGTCTCCGGATATCCTTTGGAGGCCAGCACGCAGCAGACGCTCCAGCCGTTTTGGAAGGAAATTTCTTCCGGCGCAAATTCTCCCTTGGCCCCATGCAGGCAGAAGGAAGCCAAGTCTCCGGAGAGCAGGGGCATAACGGCCTGGCATTCCGGATCGCCGAAGCGGCAGTTGTATTCAATTACTTTTGGGCCGTTTGGAGTCAGCATCAGGCCGAAGTACAGAAAACCCCGGTAAGGCAGTCCGTCTTTTTTCAGTCCGGCTACCGTCGGAGCCACGATTTCCTTTTCAATGCGTTCCAGCATTTCCGGCTCCACCAGCCGGCGGGAAGCCACCGCTCCCATGCCGCCCGTGTTGGGGCCAGCATCGCCTTCCTTGAGGCGCTTGTAGTCCCGTGCCGGGCAGAGGATGAGATAATGGTCGTCCACCAGAGCGCCGAAGATGGAGACTTCCGGTCCGGTAAGAAATTCTTCCACCAGCAGCCGTCCTTCACCAAAACGCCTGTCCGTAAATACTTCTTTCAGGAAAGAGTCTGCTTCCTCCTTGCTCATGCAGACGGCTACGCCCTTTCCGGCGGCCAGACCGTCAAATTTCAGCACGGTAGGATAGTTGTTTCCGATGAATTGCCGGGCTTCCTCCAATGTGGCCGCTACGCGCGCCTGCCCGGTAGGGATGCGGTGGCGGAGCAGGAAGTCCTTGGCAAATTCCTTGCTGGCTTCCAGCTGGGCGCTTTCTTTTACCGGCCCCCAGCAGGGGATGCCCGCACGGGAGCAGGCATTGGCCAGGCCTTCATCCTTGACCAGATAGCTTTCCTCCCCGGCAACGCAGAGATCCATTTTATTGGAAACCATCCAGTCGATCAGCGAGGGCAGATCCCTGGCCGGGATGGGGGTAGCCAGACGGTTGATGGCGTCACTTCCCGGGAAACAGTACATTTCCGGAGCGGAGGGAGATTCCTTGAGTGCCTTGACCAGTGCATGTTCACGTCCACCTTTTCCAATAACGGCTATTTTCATACGCCGCCAGTATGCCGGGACGGACTGATTTTGCCAAGCTGAAATGAACGGTGAGGTTTTCCCTTTTGTCCGGTTGTTCCCATGCTTTTCCTCCATTGCCGGGAATGGGGTTGTACCACTTTTTCTTTTCGTGGCACGGCGCAGCCATTCCGTTCGGGGAAGATGATGTAAAAAGGCCGCCTGACCCGGAGGAAAGGCGGCCTGTAAAAGGAAAGGGTGGTATTTGCGTTTAGAACGGGATTTCGTCGTCCATGTCTCCGAAGTCGTTAGACGGTTGATTGGTGGGGGGCATGGGGGGCGGGTTGTAGTTCTGGGCCGGGCGGGATTGTCCGTAGTTGTTGGAACGGGGAGCATTCTGGTACTGCTGGCGCGGAGCACCTCCCATATCGCCTTCACCGCCGCGGGGGAAGAGCTGGATGTTTTCCCCAATCACGCGCAGCTTGGTGCGTTTCTGCCCGGAGGCTTTATCTTCCCAGGAATCCAGTTGAAGGCGTCCTTCCACAAAGACTCCGCGGCCCTTGCTGAGGTAGTTGCCGGCAACTTCCGCCTGGCGGTTCCAAAGGGTGACGTCCACGAAAGTGGTTTCTTCCTGGCGTTCGCTGTTGTCGCCCGCGTAGTAACGGTTGATGGCAAGGCGGATGTCCGTAACGGCGGTTCCTTTGGGAGTGTAGCGCAGTTCGGGATCAGCGGTAAGGTTGCCCATTAAGAAGACTTTGTTGAGATTGGCCATATAGGATGGGTGTTAACGAGGTGTATGGTATATAGGAAAAGGGCCTTGCCGTTTAGGAGGAAGGCATGTGTTTGGTCGCTAGCAAGTATGGGCCTGCACATGGTCTTGTGCAATACTAAATTACGGAATCGTCCTTCATCATGTCTCCTTTCTACATTGCATTCGTCATGGAACCGTGAAAACTTTACCTCCATGAGTTTCAGGCAGCGGCGGAGAAACGGACTGTTCCGGGTTTCCTGGGGCACATGCCTTTTGCTGTCTGTGCTGGCACACCTGTTTTTGCTGGCGGGGAGCTGCCTGGTTCCTGAAGAATGGCTGGCTTCCCCACGTCCGGCTGAAGCGGCGCGGAGGAAAGTGGCTGTAAGCGCGCGCATGGTAAAGAAAGTGGAACCTCAACTGGAGAGCCGGAGACAAGAGCCCGCGGAATATCTGCCTGCCGTCGTGAAGACCAATGAGGAGCAGGAAAGCGCCACCAGGCCGGAAGTGCCCAAATTCCAGAGCAACAGGAACACGCGGGCGGAAGGCGGCCGGAAGGATCCGGACGGCGACAGGGATATGCCCGCCCAGGATGGCGTGGAACGGGAAAACGGAGAGATTGTCCTTTTTAACCAGGAAAGGCAGGATGGGGATTTAAGCCATGAACGGGACGGCAACAAAAACGCCTCCCCCGGAGCTTCTTCCAATGTTCCCTACCAGCCCCTGGAACCATCCATGCCGCCTGCCGGTCATCCCGGTTCCCTGGCTCATTCTCCCGTCAAGAAGGGAGAGCCAGGCAAATCGGAAGAGGAAAAAACGGCCCGACAAAACATCCGTCATGCACAGGAGAAGGCCATGCAGCTTCCCCATGCGGTAGTGTTGCCCAGCCCCGGAGATTCGGAGAAGCCGGATCCGCTTGAGGAATTGGCCAAAAGCATTGCGAAAGGGGCGGACAATCCTCCCCTAAATCTTCCCAATCTGGATTTGGTGCCCAATACAAAACCGGTTCAGAAACAGCCCCTGTATGATCCCATGTTCAATGTGGAGAGCCAGCCCGGCTTCAAGACACATGAGCGGAAGACCAAGCAGGTCGGCAAATTCAGCTTTGGCCGCCGTCCGACATTGGATGTGGAAGCTACGCCCATGGGAACGTACCAGGCGATCGTTTACCGGGCTATCGGGGAACAATGGTACCGCCAGTGCGATTTGAACCGCGACCTGATTGTTACCGGAACTGTGCGCATCCGCATCCTGATTAACAAGAATGGCAAAATTTCGTCTATGAGGCAGACTTCCCGCGTGGGAGCCAGCGAGGTACAGAAGTCCTTTACCTTCCTCGCCATCAAACTCGCCAGGCTTCCAGCGATGCCCCCGGAGGTAAGGAGTATGCTTGTGGGGGATTCTTTGGAAATGTATTTCGATTTCAATTTTTAACAACCTACCATCCTGCAACAAATACCATTCACAGATATATGATGATGAACTTGATCAAAGACTGCATTACATTCTTCCAGGCAGGCGGCGTTTTCATGTACCCGCTGGCAGCCTGTTCCGTTCTTCTTATTGCGGCCGTTATTTACCGCATGTTCAATATGAAGAAGAGCCTCATTTGCCCCGTCGTGCTGACCAGGGCCGTGGAGCAGTACACCCGCGGCGCCGTGGAGCGCACTGAATTGGAGAGAATAGCTGCGGATTCGGATTCCGTGGAGGGCCGCCTGGTGCTGGATGCGTTGAATTCACCGCTGGAGGATGAAGCCTCCCTGAAGGAAATGATCCAGGTGAAGGCCCGCGAGGAGTTTGTAACGCTTCAGGCGGGTCTGCCCCTGCTGGACATGATTGTGATGATAGCCCCCATGTTTGGCATCCTGGGAACCGCCAGCGGCCTGGTGCAGATTTTCAGCGTTTTCGGAATGGATGAGAGTCACGGCATGATTGCTCAGGGGATTGCCCAGGCTCTGAATACGACGATTGCCGGTCTCGCCATCGCCACTCCGGCCGTGATTGCCCACGTTTATTATTCCCGCAAGCTGGAGCGCATTTCCGCCTCCATGGAAGTCCTGCTGACAGAACTGGTTTCCTTCCGCTGCCATCATTCCCAACGCTGACAAGGCCATGCAGTTTTACCGCAAGAAAGCAAGGAGCATGGGGGTGCCCATCGTCCCCATGATTGACATATTGACCATTCTGCTGATTTTTTTCATTGTCCATACGCAGTGGAAGAAGCCGCAGTCCCTGCTTAAGATAGATGTACCCGGAGCGGAATTCATGGAAGGGACTCCGTCTTCGGAACAGCGGGCCGTTTTGGCCGTGACGGGGACATCCGCCATTTCCCTGAATGGCAGGCTGGTGGAGATGAATGAACTGGCTGCTGCCCTGGAGGCCTTGAAAAAGGAAAATCCGGGCGTCAAACTGCAGCTTGACGTGGATAAAAAAGCGGAGTTCGGCGTCATTGTCGGCATTTGGGATGCGCTGACGTCTGTGGGTATTGACGCAGGAGAGGTTCCTGCCAGAATAGAAATCAACAAGCCCGGCGCACGGTAAGCGCCTTAACATATATATTATCCCCCTCCCGATGTTATTGGAAATAGCACAGTATGGAAATCCGGTATTGAAGGAAAAATGCCGCCCTGTAGAACATTTTGACGACAGCCTGAAAACCCTGGCGGAGAATATGCTGGAAACCATGTACGCAGCAGAGGGCATTGGCCTGGCGGCTCCCCAGGTGAGCATTCCCATTCAACTGGTAGTGATTGATATCCCGAAGGAGGAAGAGTCCGTCACCTGGCTTAAAGTGAACGGAGAGGACAAGGAGCTTTCCGACATCATGCCTTTGATGTTTGCCAATCCTGTTCTGGAACCTTACGGACCCATGCATCCTTTTCATGAAGGCTGCCTTAGCGTGATGAAGATACGCGCTTCCGTCGTGAGGCCGGACTTTGTCAAGGCTACGGTGCTTCTGATTGACGGAAGGGAAATAACGATTGACTGCAACGGCCTTCTGGCCAGATGCCTGCAGCATGAATGCGACCATTTGAACGGCATCCTTTTTGTGGAGCGCGTTTCTTCCGCACAGAAGATTACCCTGCGCAACAAATTGAAGCGTCTGGCATTGGGATACTAGCTTTCCGTGACTTCCCTCAGGCCTTTATGGCAGCCAAAGGAGGGGGGCAAAGAAGACCGCATTCCGGAACCGCAAAGTTTTTACAGCCGGGAACCGTCCCGTGATGTTCCCGGCAGACTATAATCCACCCGGGTTCGCAGTATTCGGAAGAGAAGAGGTCAGGACGCTTTTTCCGGATCCGGCTGAACCGGTTTTCCAGATTCCCTTTTGACGCGTATTTGCAAATCCGCCAAAGCGTTCATGTAGTAAATGTACGCGTCAAAGGCGGATGCATACGGCGTGAAGGAGTTTTCCTTCTGCATATAATGGAAGTGGTCCGCACTCTGCAGTTTGCGCCAAACGTGGGTAAGATCCTTGTCATGGGCTGCCTTGACCGGTTTTTCCAGACGGTAGATTTTGCGGAGGGCTTCATCCTGCATGACGTTGCCATTCCAATGGGACATGGTTCCAAAAGTGGAGCAGGTCATTTCCTGGGTGCATTCACAGACGGAAACAGGTTTGATTTCCCGCGCCACTTCGGACGGAGTCATGAACCGGTTGCCGGCGTCTATGCAGGCGAGAATCATCGTACGCCAGAATTCGAAGACGCCTGTAGCGTCAGACTGGCGTTCCCCCAGCGTTTCATAGTCCATGGACAGGGTAGTGACGCTTCCCTGCTGGTGCGTCAGCCAATCCGCGAAAGTGGTGGGGGAAAGCGGGTATTCCGACCATTCCGGATCAGTCCGCATGATTGCCAGGTCATTGGAGAGTTCCCGGTTGCGGAAAATGGTGGTGGTGTTATACACCCACGGAGCCAAGAAGACTTCATTGCTGGTGAATCCCTTGAGCATGGCCGGGTTGCCGTCCGCCATGATGCCCTTGAAGCCGAGCGTTTCCGCCTGCGCCGCAATGGCGTTGGAGTACAGCATGCCGGTATTCATCAGCACATCCGTTTCCTGATGGAAGAGTTTTTTGAGAAGCTCCCGGTGTTCTTCAATCTGTTCGGCAAATTCCTGAGGAGAGTAAACGGAGGCCAGGGAATTGTAGTAAGGCATTGCCAGAAAGTCCACGCATCCGGTTTCCGCCAGATCCTTGAAAGCGGCAATCAGGTCCGGCCTGTGGTACAGGGCCTGTTCCAGAATGACTCCGCTGAGCGCCAGTCCAAAACGGAATTTGCCCCCGGTGAGTTCAATAAGCTGTTTCATCAGCCGGGTTGCCGGGAAGTAACAGCGCTCCGCCACCGTGCTGAGCACGCGGGCATTCAGATCATCATCTTCATAAAAGGCGTGTTCTCCAATTTTGAAGAAGTCATAATGAATCAGCCGGTTGGGCTGATGAGCCACGAAAGTGAGGGAAATGTTGCTCATGGACGGAGGGGAGAGGGCTGAGAGTTATTAAGTAAGGTAAAAAGGCGTTTTTAGCGGTTCAGCACATGTTCATAAACCCGGATGACCTTGTCCGCGGCGGCGTCCCAAGTGGAGGCCTTGATGTCCTCCGTGCTCTGTTCCACTACTTTCCGGTACAGTTCCTCATCCGTGCAGAGATGAACGATATGCTCCGCCATTTTGTTGACGTCCCAGAAGTCAGCTTTCAGGGCTCCCTTCATGACTTCCGCTACGCCGGACTGCTTGGAAATCACGGCGGGAATGTTGAATTGGGCCGCCTCCAGAGCAGAAAGGCCGAATGGCTCCGATACGGAAGGCATGCAGTAGATGTCCGTGATGGAGAGGAGTTCATTGACTTTATCCTTGTTCAGGAAACCGGTGAAGTGGAATTTGTCGCCCACGCCCTTGAAGGCTCCGGATTCAATCAACTGGCGGAGTTTTTCTCCCGTACCGGCCATGACGAAGCGTACGTCGTCCGTCTGTTCCAGAACCTTGGCGGCAATCTGAAGGAAGAATCCCGGACCTTTCTGCGCCGTCAGGCGACCCAGGAAGAGCACGAGTTTTTCCGGGAATTTTTTCTTGCCTTTGAAGACTTTGACCGGATCCGCGCCGTTGTGAATGGGAAATATCTTATGGGGGTCAATGGCATAGTGCCCGCTGGCGATGGTTCCCGTGTATTTGCTGACCGGGATAACGGCATCCGCCTGTTCCATGCCGAATTTTTCAATGTCGTAAATCCAGCCGCGGGCATCCGCTCCGGCCCGGTCAAACTGGGAAGCGTGCAGGTGCACCACCAGGGGCTTGCCCGTGGCTTTTTTCACTTCCACGCCAGCCAGGTAGGTCATCCAGTCGTGGGCGTGGATAATGTCAAAATCCTGCTGAAGGGCGACTTTTACCGCTATTTTTGAGAATTGAATGACTTTCAGGGCCAGGTCTCCGGCGTAAAGGTCTTCCTTGTTCCTGAACAGCTGAAGGTCGGCTTCATGCGTTTTGGAGAAGGTGATGCGGCCTTCCTTGGTGAACTGCACCACGCCGGATCCCCCTTCCACGGTGGTGTAGGGGTCCAGTTCAATGGGCGCGCGCTCCACCAGGGCAAAGCTGTCATAGGAATATTTCCGGTCCACTTGCTCCACTTCCCGATAGGAGACGTTATTGAGACCGGTGAGCTGGAATCCGTCAAAAATGACGGAAGGGTCGGCCTTGGGAACGATCACCCTTAAATCCACTTTTTTTGCCAGCGCCTTGGAAAGACCCAGGCAGGCAATGCCCAACCCCCCGTTGACCAGGGGCGGGAATTCCCATCCTAATGTAAGAACTCGAATTGTGCTCATCGGTTGATGTGGTTTGTCGGTGCCGGGAAGGATACGGACTCGTGCCGTGTTGTACACCAACGCAATAAAACCAGATTTTTCATGTTCGGTCTAGATTAATATGAATAATTTTACTCTAATAATGAAAAGAAAAGTGCTGCTTTAGTTCAATCTTGCGTTCGTCATGAAATTGATTTAGTCTGGACTGAATGCTTTTGATCCTCTCTTCCGTCCGGCTTCAATGTGCTCCGTTTCCAACATCCCTGAAAGACGAAAAACACCTCCTCTCCGGGGGAGTTTCGTCAAATGGGAGTACACGAATACGGTTTCCAAAATAACTCTCAGCGTGTGTCTTGCTGATGCCGGTATTGTCCGCGTAACGTATTTCCCCGGAGCGGTGCCGGAAGACGAGCCGAGTTATGCCGTAAGCCCCGGATATTCCGCGCCGGGAGCGGAAATCCGCGAGTATGATGAGGCCGGGGTTCATGTCGTTGAGACGTCCCTGCTCCGCATCCGCATTCGCACGGAGGAGCAAAAGGTGGATTTTTACGATGTTGCCACGGATGAGCCCCTGCTGACGGATGAGGGCGGATTCGGCCGGGAGAGCAAGGACTGGACTGGAGACGCCCGGGTATGGATACGGAAAAATCTTCAGGAAACGGAGCATTTTTTCGGGCTTGGGGACAAGCCGTGCGCCTTGAACCTGAGGGGCAAGTATTTCTCCATGTGGGGAGCGGACCATTATGATTTCCATGAGGAGTCGGATCCCCTTTACAAAAGTATTCCCTTTTTCCTCAGTTTGCGGGAAAGGAAGGCGTACGGCCTATTGTTTGACAACACGTGCCGTTCGTATTTCGACTTCGGAGCTACGGATGAAAAGGTTCTTTCCTTCGGGTCCTTCGGGGGCCTGATGAATTATTATTTCATTTACGACAACACTCCTCTGGACATCATCTCCGCTTATACGCGCCTTACCGGTACGCCTGAATTGCCGCCTTTGTGGGCGCTGGGGTACCACCAGTCCAAGTGGAGCTATTATCCGGACAAGGCCGTATACAATCTGGTGGAGCGTTTCCGGGGCCTGGGCATTCCGTGCGATGCCGTGCATCTGGACCATCATTACATGGAACGGAAGGAGGGATTTACCTGGGACAAACAGAATTTTCCCGACGCGGAAGGAATGGTCCGCGCCCTGGAGAAGGACGGTGTGAAGACGGTTCTGATTGTCAATCCCGGCGTGAAGGTCAATTCCGCCAATCCGGTCTGGAAAGAGGGGATGGAACGCAATTATTTCTGCCGCCGGTCGGAAGGCAATTTATTGTCGGAAGAAGTATGGCCGGGACTTTGCAATTTTCCGGATTTTACGGCTCCTGCCGTACGCGGCTGGTGGGCGGATCTGTTCAGCAGGGATATTGGGAAAATTGGCGTGCGCGGCCTCTGGAACGACATGAACGAACCTGTCGTTTTTCCGGACCGCACTTTCCCGATGGATACGCGGCATGAATATGACGGCATGCCCTGTTCCCATGAAAAGGCCCATAATATTTACGGGCAGTGCATGGCGGAAGCCTCCTGGCTGGGCATGAAGCGTCACGCTCCGGACCGGCGCCCCTTCCTGCTGTCCCGATCCGGTTTTGCCGGATTGCAGCGCTTTGCCGCCACATGGACAGGGGACAACCGGTCCAGCTGGGAACATTTGAAGCTGGCCAATTTCCAGTGCCAGCGGCTTGCGGCTTCCGGCATTTCCTTTGCGGGAGCGGATGCTGGGGGATTCATGGGGCATCCCACGCCGGAATTGTTTTGCCGCTGGATGCAAATGGCTTCTTTCCACGGTTTTTTCCGCAATCATTCCTCCGGGGAGTTCGGCGGTCAGGAGCCATGGGTTTTTGGGCAGGAAGTCACCTCTTACGTGAAAGCCGCCATAGAGGGCCGCTACCGCCTGCTTCCCTATATCTACACGCAGTTCCGCCGGTACGCGGAGACGGGCATGCCCGTGCTGCGCTCCCTGGCCCTGCAATGTTTTACCAACAAGGACACCTACTGGCGGGGGGCGGAGTATTTCTTCGGAGACCACCTGTACGTCATTCCCATTCATGAGCCGCAGGAAGGCGGGCGGTTCCTCTACATTCCGGAGGGCGTCTGGTATTCCTACCACACGGACAGCCTGATGGAGGACACAGGAAAGGATGTATGGGTGAAGTGCCCCCTTTCTTTCCTGCCCGTGTATGTCCGCGGAGGGGCGGTAATTCCCCATTGGCCGGTACAGCAATACGTGGGAGAACTGCCTCGGCCGCCGCTGACGCTGGATGTATGGTGGGCGCCGGAAGGGGAGGTGGCTTCCCATTTGTATGAAGATGCAGGGGACGGATATGCATACCGGAACGGAGAATGCGCCGTGCATGGGTTCCTTTACCGCGGCGGCACCAATTCCCTGGAGCTGGATTGGAACTGCGAAGGGGATCCCTGTGCGTTCCATGAGTCCGCAGAGGTGGTTTTGCACGGTTTGCCTGCGGGTATTTCCGTCAGTGCATGCATGGACGGCGTGCCGTGCTGCGGCGTGATGAGGGAAGGAAGGGTGTGGAAAATACCGGTGAAGGATAAATTTGACACGCTTTCCGTCTGCTGGCCGGAGGAATAATGTTCTTCCATTAAGGGATGAGGCGTCCGGAGGAACTGTCATGGAAGGTGGAAACTGCGCCTGACCGTATCCCTCTTCAGTTTCAGTTCCCGCCATTCATGCGTCAGGGTGGAGGAGGCCACTACGCCGCCCCCGGTGCAGAGTGCGAGCCTCTGCCCCTGCCAGTACAGGGAGCGGATGCCTACCAGGCAGAAAAAGTCTCCATCTTCCAGAAACCCGAACGGGGCGCCGAAGTGAAGCGGACAGCGGAGACGTGAACGCCAGTCGTCCAGCTGGGCGAGCGTGTTTTCCGTGCGGGGCTGGGAACCCAGGGCGGGGGTGGGGTGGAGCAGTCGTATCCAGTGGGCCGGAGTATGCTGTTCGTCCGATTCCAGTGTGAGGTAAGTGACGAAGTGGATCAGGGTGCCCAGGTTCAGCACGCTGCGTGCCGTTCTGGTGACGCTGCCGAAGGGGGACAGGCGGGAAAGAATGCTGCCCGCCACGATTTCATGCTCGCGGATTTCCTTGTCGTCGTTGATGAAAACCCCTTCATCCTCCGGACGGGCCGTTCCTGCCAGGGCCATTGTCTCCAGGCGGCGGCCCTGCTGGTGGAACAGTGTTTCCGGAGTGATTCCGCAGAATCCTTCCCGTTCCGTCCACCAGGCGTAGGGATAATGGGACGGAGAGCTGCTGACGGCCCGCAGGATGAGTTCCCGGGGTGTGTGTGGGAGCAGCATTTCCCCGAACTGGGGGATCGCCGGAACGCTTTTCATCAATTGCCCGGCAGCGATTTGCTCCATCATTTCCGCAAAAACCTGCGCGTATGCGTCTGGAGACGGTTCCGTCCACCGGATTTCCGGAGCAGGCGGGGGAGGATTTCCCTCCGCCGGGAGAGCATGAAGGGCTGCCGGTATTTTCCATGGCCGCGGGTCGTCCAGCCGGAATGTATCAATATAAAAGGCGGGGCCGGAATCCGGCGGTTCCGCTGATTCCCGGAAAGGCCCGGTTCCGAGAAGAAGGCCGCGGGAAGGGTGCTTGATCAGGGCTCCGGAAGTCAGCGTTTTTATGTCCATGCGCAATTCATGTTAAAATGCCGCCGCCGGGAATTCCAGCTATTTGAATGTTTGTGAAGTGCGGAAGAAACGGGAATGACGGTTCAATGGGCGCCTCCGTTTTTCCAGGATGTCCCATGAATGGCATGGACCTGAAAAAGGGCATTCCCCTTCGTCCCTGACGCTTTTTCCCCCTCCGTTGAAAAAGCAGGGGATGACGGCCTTTCCCTGCCCGGAGCCTGTAGCGGGAGGAACTCCGCCCCTTGTTTCCTGGAGCCGTGCGCCATGTCACGTGCGTTCCCCTTTTGAATTGACGGGAAAAAGCACTCAAGTAAGCTTTAAAGAGCTTCCAACCCTATGCAGATAATGAACAGACCAGCACCATCAGTCCCCACCGCCGATATTCCGGTAGAGGCTATGCTGGCAGAGGTGCGGAAGCCGCTGGGGCCCGTTTGGTGGAGCGTGTTTCTCGCCAGCGCATTGCTGGCGGCGTGGGGCATAGGGTGGAGTTCCTGGCGCATTGCCGCAGAGGGGGTGGGCGTGCTGGGGGTGAATAATAACGTGGTGTGGGGGCTGGACATCGTGCATTTTGTTTTCTGGATAGGCCTGGGGCATGCGGGCACCCTGATTTCCGCCGTCCTGCTGCTGACGCGCCAGTCATGGAGAAGCCCGATTGCGCGCGGAGCGGAACAGATGACCCTGTGCGCGGTTATCTGCGCCGCCGTTTTCCCTGTGGTGCACGTAGGGCGTGTCTGGATGGCGTGGATGGCTTCCCCGTTGCCGGAAGTGAGCGGAATTTGGCCGGACATGGCCTCTCCTTTGATGTGGGATGTCATGGCGGTCAGCACCTATTTTCTTCTTTCCCTGTTGTACTGGTATATCGGCCTGGTGCCGGATTTCGCGTTGCTGAGGGATTGCTGCAAGGGGCGTCTGAGGCGCCGGTACGGATGGCTGGCGCTGGGCTGGCAGGGGACGGGGCGCCAGTGGCGCGCCTATGAAAAGGCCAGCCTTCTTTTTGCGGTTATTCTGACTCCTCTCGTGGTATCCGTTCATTCCGTGGTGAGTTTCGATTTTTCCGTGACTCAGGTGCCGGGGTGGCACCAGAGCATTTTCCCGCCCTATTTCGTAGGGGGGGCCATCCTCAGCGGTATGGCGATGGTTCAGCTGATTCTGCTGGGGGTGAGCCGTCTGATGGCCGGCAGCGGCGTTCGCCGGGCCGTTACTCCGGCCATTCTGGATTTAAGTTCCCGGTTTGTGCTGGCCCTGAGCCTGGTGATGGGAGCCATGTATTTGTGGGAGCATCTGGCAGCCATTCTGAATGGAGGCTCTCCGGAGCCGTTTCCGGGCAGAAATCCTGTGAATGCCGTGTTCATCATCGTCATGGTTGCCGGGAATGTGGCGCTGCCCCAGTTGTTCTGGCTCCGCTCTCTGCGAAGCAACCGCTGGGTGATCGCCGCCGTGGCTCTGGGAGTGCTTGCGGGCATGTGGATGGAACGTTTCTGGATTGTCGTGAATTCCCTGAAGGCATCCCTGCTGGCTGCCAACATCGGAGATTATTTCCCCAGCGTGACGGATTTGGCCATGATGGCCGGGAGCGTGGGACTGTTTATGGCCCTGTACATGGCGCTGGTGCGTGTGGTTCCGTTCTTCTCCCTGTGCGACGTGCGGGAACAGCAATCCCTGAACAAGGAGGGCGGGGCATGAAAAAGCCCGTCATTTCCGGCTGGGTGCTTTCCTTCGGTTCGGAGAAGGCGCTCCTTCAGGCCGTCCGCGTGCTGGTGAAGGAGGAAAATCTGCGCTGGGAGGTTTGCGCACCTTACCCCTGCGCCGCTGTTCGTCTTGCCAACAGGCACGCCGGGAAGGCCGTGGGGGCAGGCGTCCGGTTGTGGGCCGCAGCGGGCGGCGTCTGCGGGTTTCTGGCCGTGGCTCTGTGGCTTTACTGGACGCAGTTCTGTGCGGATCCCCTTGTGACCCAGGGCAGGGTTCAAGGCTGGGACAGCTGGCCCGCATATGTCCCGCCCCTGTTTGAAGGAACGTTGCTGGGGGCCGGATTGCTGACCGCCGCCGGTTTCCTGAAGGGGGCTCTTCTCCCGCAGTGGCACGACTGGGCGTTCGAGTGTGATTTTTTCAGGACGGATGAGCACGGGAACGGTTACTTCATTCTGCTGGAAGGCGGGAGCGAAGGCCATGCCGCTGTTTTGGCTGAAGCCCTGCATCCGGATGCCTGCGAGTACGTTTATGGGAAAGGAGGCCGGGCATGAGAGGAGGCATCACGGCGGTAGCAGCCCTTGTTCTGCTGGGAGCGCTCTGGTTTCTGGCAGGGGACGACGATGGGAGAAATGCCGTTCCCCGTTTGTTTGACAATATGAATGATCGTCCTCTGGCGGATGCCCAGCAGGTGGGGATTTCTTCCGCCGCCCCGGATCGGAAAGCGCGCCTGACGCCTCCCCGCTCCGTGGCGCAGTCCCTGGGCATAAACGGAACGGTCCGAAAACGGGAGGATGACCGGGATTCCTTTGCTGCGGAAGGTTCCTATTTTTCCTCCGGCCGCATGCAGGGCGGAGAGGAGGATTCCATGCCTCTGGAACTGGGCGGCATCTCCCGCAGCCGCGGTGTGCAGGCGGAGGGGCGCGCGCTTTATCTGGCGCATTGCGCCGTTTGCCACGGAGAGGACGGAAGCGGACGCGGAAGCATGGCCGCTTATGACACCTATCCGCAAATAGGCCCCTTCCGGGATGAAAAGTATGCTTCCTATTCTTCCGGAAAAATGTTCAGGAGCATTCGGTTGGGGCAGGGGAACATGCCCGCTTTCGGAAACATTCTCACGGCGCGGGAAATCTGGTGTCTGGCGGCGTTTATCCGCCATTTGCAAGCGCCTCCGGAAGAACCTGCCGTTCAACAGAAGGAACAACATTCATGAACAGCAATACATCTTTAACAGGCGGGGAACGCCGGGACCGTCCGGGATTCGGCTGGGCCGGGCGTTCCGCTGCCCTTTCCCTGTGGATCATTTCCGTTCTATTATGGTGCGTGCTGATGCGCCAGTCCTTTACGGCCATGCCCTGGGACGACATGACGGTAGCCGGAGAAAGGCTGCAGGAATTGAGAGGGCCGTTCGCCGCTGCCGGAATGGCCGTAGGAGTCCTTGGCTCCAGTCTCTGTCTGGGGTGCCTGTTCTGGCTCTGCCTGTCTTCACTGACGGGCTCCGGCTGGGGAATCTCACTGAGAAGGGTTCTGGCGGCGGGGTGCTGGGGGTTTTTACCCGGTGTTCTGGTATTGGCCGGAACAGTCGGCTGCCTGACTACCGTGATTTTTCCGGAAGCAGCCCGTTACTGGGGTGTTGCGGATGTTTCCTCTCCCGGAGTCCAGGCCTTTGGCGTTTTGGATTTGTCTGACTTCTCATGGTGGAACCCGGCGTGGCTGTACGTGCGCATGGGGAGCATTGCAGCGCTTTCCTGGAGCATGGCCCAGGTATGGGAAACGCTGGTTGCGGGAAAAAATGTCTGGCAGCCTTCCTTCCGCCGGGGGGCTGCCGCCTTCTGCATGGTCGTGACGGTGATGATGCTGGGCCAGCTGGGGCTGGATATGCTGGGAGGGACGGGAAAGAGCATTCTTTCCATGTTCCCCGTATACATGATTGCATATGTTCTGCTGGCGTCTCTGGCATTCGCTGTGCTGTCCGCCGTGTTCCTGAGGAGGCTGGACGGAGGGAAGGATCTGCCATGGCCCCGCCTGGGCGGCATGCTGACGGCCATGGTTCTGGTAAAAGCCTATATTGTGTATTCGCAGTACATGATTACCTGGTACGCCTCCATTCCGGCTGAAATGTCCTTTTATGACGCCTCCGCTTCCTCCGGCTGGTCCGGGATGTTAGCTGCGGCTCTCGTTCTTCAGCTTCTGCTGCCTTTCCTTATTTTGCTAATCCCTGCGTTGAGACGCCGTCCATCCGCTCTGGGCGCCGTATGCGCCGGAGTGCTGTTTGGCTCCCTGCTGGAAGCGTGCTGGATGTTCGGCCCCGGCCTTGGGCTGGACCCGTCTGCATGGAAGGCATGGCTTCCGCTTGTCCTGCTCTTGGGAGGGATGGCCCTGATCTGCTGTTTTTCCTTCCTGGGGGCGCTGAGCGTCCGCAGGGTATTTCCCGAATCATGATGAACCGTACCGCTGCCGTTTTTTTTCTGTTTTCCCGCCGTCCAGGCGAGTATCTCCCCCTGTTCTGGCTGGCAGGGGCTTTCGTGCTGGGTTTCCTGTGGTCGCTGGCGTACGCTTCCGGTCTGGTGGCGGAGGAGCCTTTGCCGTGGCCGGCCGGCCGCCTCATGTTCGCATTCTACGGCATGCTGGTATACGGCTGGGCCCTCCCCGTCCTATTTTCCTTTGCGGCGGGAAGCAGGAGCCGGTGGATGAAACCCGCAGAATGGCTCTGGCATGCCTGCGTTGCGCTGGGGTTGGCGACTATTGCCGCAGGGAATGGGAGCGGCGTGCTCCTGATGCCTTTTGACTGGTGGGTTTGCCCGGTTTTTGCCTTCCTTGCCGCAGGGGCGGCGTGCGTCGCATGGTTCCGCCCGTTTCCGTGGCCTGTACGGCTGTTGTTCAGTTCCTCCGCCGGGTGTGTGGCCGCGGCCCTTTGGGCGTTGGGATATACGCAGGCATTGTCCATGAATGGCCTGCTGGATGTTTCCGCCCTGGGAGGAAGCCTGTCCTGCGGGCTGATGTTTGCCGCCCTGGGAGCGGCGGCGCTCCGTCTGGATATGGCGCAGGGGAGGGCTGCCGGAATTCTGTCCGTCTGGATGGCCCTGGTGCTGGCGGCGGCTCCGGTGATTGGCGGGCTGGGGGGGCTTCAGGGGTTTCCCGTGCCGTGGATGTTGGTGGAGGCCGGTACCGTCTGGTTTTGGTGCGCCGTTCTTCCCGCCGTCCTGGCGGTGGCGCGTTTTTGGATAAAATCCGGTACGAAGACTGGAATATGGGTGAAGACCGGAGTTTCCCTGCTTGCCTTGCTGGCGGCATGGAACGTGTTTGTTGTGGGTGCACCGGAGCTGATGCAGTTTTCCCTGTCTGCGTGGCATGAACCGGAATTATGGATTCTGCTGGGGGCCGGAGTTTTGATGATGGCAGGGGGGAAGGCCCCCGGACGTTTCCCTGTGGCATGGAGGTTGTTGGGCGCAGGCGTCTGCGGCGTGCTTCTGGCGTATGCCGTGGGCGTGCTTGCCGCCCTGGATGTCCAGGCTTTTCCTGAGGCCCGTCGCGCGGAGCTGATGAGCGGCTGGGTGGGCATGGCTGCCTGCGTCCACGCCGCTGCCATGGCTTTTTGCCTGGCGGGAAGCCTCTGCCTGTGGCGGCCAGCGGGAGCGGAAGATGGAGGCCGGGAGCCTTCCCCTCCGTTTTTGCGGCGTTTCTTCTTCATTTCAGCCGTAGCGGCGGCTTTGGCGCTGGCGACGGCTGCGGCCGTTTTTTTGCATGCTCCGCCTCCGGATTCCATGGAGGTCAGGAGACCCGTTCATGATGCGGAAGGTTCCGGTATTTATGCCGCGGAGGGGTGTGCCCTGTGCCATACCCAGATTATCCGGCGTTCCCTGTCCGGAAAGGACTGGCAGACGGCGATTGACCGCGGGACGGATCCTGATTTCCCCTACCGGGTCAGTGAACCGGAAGACATGGATGCCGAATTCAACAGGGAAGGAGCGCCGCAGGCGGGCGTGGCAGCCATAGGCCCGGACCTGAGCAATGCGGCAGAATACGCCGCCGGGAGGCTGGAATATGAAGACGCCGTGTCCGGCGGCACGCGCCGCGCCGCACAGGCGCGGGAATGGCTGGCCCTGCATCTTTACAACCCGCGGGAAATGCAGTTCAACAAGCCCTGGACTGTATGTCCGTCCATGCCCGGACTGTTTGAGGAACGCACGGTGGAAGGGAACGCCCCCTCCACGGCTGCCCTGCCTGTCCGGATGGAACGGGGCCGGGAGCTGGTGCCTTCCCCGCGCGGGGAGCGCCTGTTGAACTACCTGGAGTCCCTGCGGAGGGAGGAACCCTCCCTGAAGCGCGACCAAATCCATTCCTTTCCGGCCCTGTCCCACATTCACCCGGATTATGCCGCGCATCCTCCCGCCGTGGACATGGAACGTCTGAAGAAGGCCCGCGCCGCCGCCGTGATGGAAAAGGGCAGGGGCGTGTACCTTTCCAAATGCGCCATCTGCCACGGCAACGACGGCATGGGGGACAAGGTGACCTATCCGCCCCTGGCCGGATCCGAATGGCTGAAGGAAAAGCCTGATGCGGAAATCGTCAAGATCATCCTCCAGGGACTGACCGGACCCATCACGGTGAATGGAAAGGAATGGGATTCCACCATGCTGCCGCCCGGCGTCACGGACTCCCGCGACCTGGCGAACCTGCTCACATTCCTGCGCCGCCAGTTCGGCGGGGTGGAGAAGGCGGCCTATACGCCGGAGCAGGTGGACGCCATCCGCCGGGATCTGTGACGGGAGGGCCCCCGATTACAACGTTTCATGCTCCTTGCCCCGGGAACGGAAATGGCTGCAAATGCCATTCTATGAATTTAGATGATACGTCCGCCCTTTCTGCGGACAGAAACGTTGTAATCGGAACAAATGCCAGTGCCGCCAATGGCACGGACAATGTTGTGATAGGTTACCTCTTCCACCAGAGACGACCGGGGTACCGTTGTGGGTTCCACGTCCGTGGGCACCAACTCCGCCGGAACCGCCCTGGGGGATCATATTAAAGTAGGGAATTCCTGCGTTTCCGTAGGTTCCTGGTCCAATACGGACCACTGTTACATGGGGATAGCCCTGGGTTATCAGAGTAATACGTCCAATGAATCGGAGAAGCTCCATACGGCCACGGCCTATTCCTTCTGCGCGGACATGGGTTCCCGGATCAAGGGGGCCTTCTGCATAGGCACTGGCAGGGGGATTTATGTGGAAGACGGCTGCGGGCACAGCATCGTGCTTGGCGGCTATTCCAGGCCGGAAGTGCCCAGCGGCATTATGATTTCCGGCGGCCACGCGACGGCCACCCGGTGTGGTTCGTCAGTCCGGGCGTCACCAGCGGGGAGATGATGCTGGCCAGGCAAGCCCTTTTATATTTCCACAACTTCCTCTTTCGTGATGGCATTGTAGGCCAGTGTTATCCCTCCGAAGCCGGAACCGGGGGCCGGAGGATTGCCCGGGTCAATGTCCTTTGCCAGCAAATCCAGCGGGTATAATTCCAGTTTGGTGCCGGGGGTGCAGAAAAATACCACGTCGGGATTGTCCCCGGTCTCGTCCGTTTTAAAACCAAGCTTGTCCCGGTAAAATTGCAGGGACTTTTTCATGTCTATGACTCCAAGGCAGATGTCGGTTACTCTGTTCATGTTCTTCTTCATGGAATTGGCGAATAGCCTGTTTTTCTGTTTAATGTTTTGCGGAGCCTCCGCCAGGAAAATGTGTTTTTCCCGGTTTTGTTAACGTCTGGTTTTATGGTGAAAGAAACGGAGCCGTCCGCAGGTAGTTAAGGAACCTTTTCATGAATCTTCCTTCCTCCCGCATTCCCTGGCTGGACAACATCCGTGTTTTTGCCTGTATTCTCGTTATTGCCAGCCACATCGTGGGGCAGTTTTTTGTGTCGCCTCCTTTCACTCCGGACAATGAAACCTTTGCCTGGTCCTCCTTTTATACGGTGCTGGTGCGGGTCTCCATCCCCCTGTTTTTCATGATTTCCGGCGCCCTCCTGCTGCCCGTTCGGGATACGACGGGGCAATTCCTGAAAAAACGCTTCACCCGCGTCCTGTTCCCCTTCCTGCTGTGGTCTGCGTTTTACACTGTTTTTCCGTGGAGCTATGAAACGCTCACGGGGGACAGCTTTCACTCCGTCTTCCCCCTCTCACGGGTCACGCCGGACCTGGAAACCATGGGAACGAACCTGCTGCTGATTCCACTGAAATTCAGCGTAGGCATTCATCTCTGGTACCTCTACGTGCTGATGGGCCTTTACCTCTTCCTGCCAGTCATATCCCCCTGGGTGGAGAAAGCGGGAAAGGCGGCCTTTGCCTACTTCCTGCTACTGTGGGCGCTCACCCTCTTGTTCCCTTATCTCCAGACCATTTTCCCCAGCTATCTGGGAAAATGCCCCTGGAATGAATACGGGGCCCTGCATTCCTTCTCCGGGTACCTGGGCTACATGGTGCTCGGCTGCTTTCTGAGGAAATACCCTGGGAATTCCTCCTTCGCCCGCACGGCCTGCTGGGCCGTTCCGTGTCTGGCCGCGGCCTTTTGGTTTACCCTCCATTTCTACCGGACGTCCACGGCTCAGGCCTGGTCCTCAAGCGGCGACTACATCGGCTTCGCCAGCATTAATGTGGCCCTCATGTCCGTGACCTTATTCGTTCTCTTCCAGTCACTTCCTGCGTTCAGAGCCGGGTCCGCGCCGCGGCGGTTCCTGGCTGATTTCTCCAGCATGAGTTTCGGCATCTACCTGGTCCACTTTGTGCTGGTGGGAGCCGTTTACCGCCTCTTTGGCATGCTCCATCTGTTGTTCCTTCCGGCTTCTCTTTCCATTCCGCTGCTGACTGCGGCGACGTGCCTGGCAGCCTGGGGAATCATCAAGTTGCTCTCCTTCCTCCCCGGCAGCAGGTACCTGATCGGATAAATTCCGGCATGGAGACAAAAAACTGCCCTCCGCACCGTGTGGCGGGAGGGCAGTCCGGATGGAAAAAGCGGGAAAAACAGGGGTCAGCTCAGGGTTTCCACCAGTTTGTCGCCGTAAGCGGAGCAGGTAAGTTCCGTGGAACCGGGAATCATTTCCGCAAGGTCGAACGTAACCGTTTTTTCGGAAATCACCCGGTCAATGGCCTGAATCAGCAGATCGGCGGCTTCCGTCCAGCCCATGTAGCGCAACATCATCTCCGCAGACAGGATGACGGAGCTGGGGTTGGCCTTGTTCAGTCCGGCCAGTTTCGGCCCGGTGCCGTGCGTAGCTTCAAAAATGGAATGCCCCGTCAGGTAGTTGATGTTGCCTCCGGGGGCGATTCCGATGCCGCCGACCTGCGCCGCCAGGGCGTCGGAGATGTAATCCCCGTTCAGATTCAGCGTGGCTACCACGTCGAAGTTTTCCGGATGGAGAAGAATTTCCTGAAGGAAGGCGTCTGCAATGCAATCCTTGATAACGATACCGTTGGGAAGTTTCAGCCAGGGGCCGTCCCCTATGGGGAGGGCGCCGTATTCCCGCCGTGCGACATCGTATCCCCAGTCACGGAAGCCGCCTTCCGTGAATTTCATGATGTTGCCCTTATGCACCAGCGTGACGCTTTTCCTTCCGTTTTTCACGGCATAGTCAATGGCGGAGCGCACCAGGCGCTCCGTGCCTTCACGGGAAACGGGCTTGATGCCGAAGCCGGAGCTTTCCGGGAAACGCACCTTTTTCATGCGGTCCGGGAAAATGCGGCTCATGGTATCAAAAAACAGTTTGGCATCCTCCGTGCCTTCCTTGAATTCGATTCCGGCGTAGATGTCTTCCGTGTTTTCGCGGAAAACGACCATGTCCACTTTTTCCGGAGCTTTGACGGGAGTTTCAATGCCGTTGAAATAGCGCACGGGACGCAGGCAGACAAACAGATCCAGATCCTGCCGCAGCGTGACGTTCAGGCTGCGGATGCCTCCGCCCACCGGAGTGGTGAGGGGGCCTTTGATGCCGATGAGGTACGTGCGGAAAGCTTCCACCGTTTCATTCGGAAGCCAGGTGCCCAGGTTGTCAAAAGATTTCTGCCCGGCAAAAACTTCATACCATGCGATGGAACGCCTGCCCTGATAAGCCTTGGCTACGGCTGCGTCAATGACACGGGAGGCCGCCGCCCATATCTCAGGACCGGTTCCATCACCGATGATAAAAGGAATGACGGGCCTGTCCGGAACGCAAAGCCTGCCGTTCTGCATGGTGACGGCTGCACCGTCCGCGGGAGGGGTGAATGTTAAATTGACCATGACGTGCGTTCCTTTATAGGACGCAGCCCGGTTTGGCAAGATAAAAGAGCGGAATGGGGAACTGTGCTTCGTGGAGCTTTGCCGGCTCCTGAAGCAACCGGACTTGGAAATGTTTTCCTCCTACCCCATGCGCATGTCTCAGAACCAGCGGTCCTTCCCGGAAGGGTCTTCCGGCTGACCGGCTTCTTCCCAGAGGCGTTTGAGGAAATTTTCTTCAGCCTGATGTTTCAAGCCGCTCTCCATGATATGCTTCCGGGCGTTTTCGTTCAGCTGGTTGACGGCAATGGCGGCATCTTCGGAAGTCAGCCTGTTCCAGATGCCGGCGTCATCCTTCACGATTCGCAGGGACCCCTCCACCATCTCACAGGAAATCAGCTTGCCATGAAGGCCCTCTGCCGTAATGGGGCCTTTGTTTCCTGCGGGAATGATAATCCGAAGAGGTTCGGGCCCTTCCAGATTGATGCCCCCATGGGCGCGGTAGGCCGCTTTCAGAATCAGCGTTTTCCTGCTCCACCACCAGGTGGTGGAGTAACGGTATTCATATTCAAAAGTCCGTTCCACTGTTACCAGGTTGGCCACTTTTTCATCCTTCTGCACAATCAGGGCCACGCCGCCGTGGTTGGAGGAAAAACCCTTATTGATCAGGGTGAGGCCCGCTTCCCTGCCGGCTTCAATCAGTTTTTCCGCTACAGCCATCGGCTTTTCCGCCGGGGCGGTGATGCAGGTGCGCACGCCCCAGAACAATACGGCCAGCACCCCTATCAGAACGGCTCCCCTGGCCAGCGCGACAACGGCGGGGGAATGGAAAAAGGTGGGGGAGGATCCGCACATGAGATGTTGCGCGTAGCTGAATTCAGGGTTCCGGGTCTTCATGGGAGCCATGTTCCCTGATGGGGGGCATGAACAGGGCCAGGAAGGTGAAGGCGATGACGGTCAGGTCATCTATCTGTCCTACTCCCGGAATGAAATCCGGAATCAGGTCAATGGGGGAAAAGGCATAAAGAGCCGTCAGAACCAGGAGGACAAGCTTGCGTCTGGTGAACAGGCGCGGTTCTCCTTCCCGGCTGCGGAAGTAATTGATGGCCCTGACCAGAAGCTGTTGCCTGGAGCCGTCGGGCGGAATGGGAATCTTGTTTTTCATGGAGCTGCAGGGGTGAATTTACCGTCAATGGAAAGGAAACTCTTTTTTATATGGGCCGGAAGCAGACCCGAAGGCAGGATAACGGGCCCCTTTGTCCTGCCTTGTCCCGGGAGCGACACGGGCAGGGATTTTCTGAAGCCGTTTTCTGTAGGCGTCTTTTCATCAGGGAAGCTCTTTCCTTATTGTCTCATGCACTCCTGGCCGCGTCCAGAGCAATTCCCGGCTTCCTCCGGGAATGTGCTTCCTTGCGTTTGAGAGAGAGTATAACGTTTACTTTTGTCCCAGCCGTTTTCCGAGCCTGTTTTCCCCCAGCCGCAAAAACGTTCCGCAGGGTAGAGGAGGGCTTCTTCCCCATTGGCCTGCGTTCCCTTCCCGGCAGAGGTCCGCTTGGGCTTGCGGCATTGACACGGCGGGAGGCACGGGGTACTCTCCTGCGGCATATAATGATCAGTTTTACCAATATCAGCGGGGCCGAGGAAATTGGGGCCAATTGCTATTTGCTTGAGATGGACGGCACCAGGATTGTGCTTGACAGCGGGATGCACCCCAAGAAGGAGGGGAAGGCGGCCATGCCGGATTTTGATTCCCTGGAACCCAATTCCGTGGAAGCCGTTTTTTTAAGCCATTCCCACCTGGACCATCTGGGAACGCTGCCTGTGCTTCAGGAGAAACAGCCAGCGGCGGAGGTGTTCATGACGCCCGCCGCGGCAGCCCTGTCTGAAGTGATGCTGCATAATTCCGTGAATGTGATGAGCGCCAAGAGGCTGGACCTGGGCATTGTGGAGTATCCTTTTTTCACCCATAATGATCTGGACAGATTGAGCGACGCCTGGCATGCCAAGTCCTGCAATGAAGTGTTCCGCGTGGGCTTCCGTCAGAACGTGCTGGCCACGTTTTACGATGCCGGGCACATCCTGGGGTCTGCCGGCGTGATGCTGGAGGGCGAGAGCGGACATACCGTATTTTACACGGGGGACGTGCAGTTTGAAGACCAGAGCATGATTCCCGGGGCTGATTTTCCGGAATCCGGCGTAGATACGCTGGTTATGGAGTGCACGCGCGGCGGTTTCCAGCGCAGCGCCCACTATTCCCGGCCGGAAGAAATGGTGAGGTTCGGGAAAGCGATTGCGGAGACGCTGGAACGCGGCGGCGCCGTACTGATTCCGGTATTCGCCATCGGCAAGAGCCAGGAGATGCTGTTCAACATTCACCGTTTCAAGCAGCAGGGGGTGATTCCCGCCAATACTCCCGTGTACTTCGGCGGGCTGAGCGCGAAAGTTTCCCTGTTGTACGACCGTTTTGCCGGGTTGACGCGCAGGCATGACCATGAATTCAAGCTGAAGGAGGAGATTCAGACCGTGCCCCTTCCGCGCAAGGGAAAAGCTCCGCTGGTGTGTTCCCCGGGGAATATTTATGTGGTGTCCAGCGGCATGATGACGGAAAATACGCTTTCCAACGTTATGGCGGAGCAGGTTCTTCCCCAGGAGAAGAATGCTATTTTGTTCGTAGGATATGCGGATCCCGATTCTCCGGCGGGACTGCTGAAGGCAACTCCTGAAGGCGAACTGGTGAAAATGAGGCCCAACGGGCAGCCGGTGCGCCGCAAGTGCACCGTGGACTGTTTTGATTTTTCCGGGCATGCCACCCGGGACTCCCTGGTTAATTATGCCGTGAAGCTGAACCCCAGGCAGGTGGTTCTGGTGCACGGGGACCCGGATGCCGTGGAGTGGATGCACCACACGCTATCCGCCAAAATGCCTGATTCCACCATCGTCGTTCCTGAGCCGGGACGCCGCTACACTTTCGAGCCATGAGTTTTACCGGAGAAAGAAAGGGGAGGCTGATCGTCTTTGAAGGCATTGACGGCACGGGCAAGTCCACCCACATCGGCCACTTGCGAAAGTATTTGGAGGAGAAGGGGCTGGAAGTGGTGCAGAGTTTTGAGCCCACACGCGGACGGTGGGGCCGGATGCTCCGGGACTCCGCCGTGACCGGACGCCTTTCCGTAGAGGAGGAAGTAGCCCTGTTCCTGAAAGACAGGAGGGAACATGTGAAGATGCTGATTGCTCCCGCATTGGCGCGGGGGGCATGGGTTCTGCTGGATCGCTACTATCTTTCCATGATGGCTTACCAGGGCGCGCGCGGCATAGATCCGGAGGTTATCCGTGCCGCCAATGAAGAATTTGCCCCGGTGCCGGATGCCGTGGTCTGGCTGGACATTCCCGTTTCCGTGGCGCTGGAACGCATTGGGAACCGCGGGGAACGCGACGCTTTTGAGACGGAAGCGGGCCTGGCGGCCTGCCGCAGCGTGTTTGCATCCGTCCATGCTCCCTGGATGCTCCGCATAGACGCGGACGCCGGGAAGGAAGAGGTGGCGGCAAGAGTGCGGAAGGCTCTTTCCATGCGTTTCCCCGATGTCATTGGGGCATAGGCATCTCCTTTCGGCCATAGGCCGGGGATTTTTCCTTAGCGTTTCATTCCTGGCATTTGGATGCTATTCCGCAGGCGCATAAGCCGTTGGATCCGGAATTCCGGCTTCCCTGAAGGCTTCCCGGCGTTCCATGCAGGTGGAACAGACGCCGCAGTGGACGGCTCCGCCCTTGTAGCAGGAATAGGTGCGGGAAAAGTCCACGCCCAAATCCTGGCCCATGGCGGCGATGCCGCCCTTGGACATGTGGATGAAAGGGCGCAGGATGCCCAGGCCGGCATAGGTTCCCAGGCGAATGGCTTCCGTCATGGCGGCCATGAATTCCTCCCGGCAGTCCGGATAGATGCTATGGTCCCCGGAATGGGCCGCAATGACGAGCTGCTGCGCCCCGCAGCTTTCCGCAACCCCGGCGGCGATGGACAGGAAGATGCCGTTGCGGAAGGGGACGACGGTCTGTTTCATCAGTTCTTCATCATAGGAACCGTCCGGAATATCGTCCGCGCCGGAGAGGAGGGCTGATTTCAAATGGGAGGAGATGGAGGAAATGTCAATCACGCGGTGTTCTATGCCCAGACTGGCGGCCTGCCAGGCAGCGCATTCCAGCTCTCGTTCCGCGTGGTTGGAGGCATAGTCAAAGCTGAGGGCCACCCGGACGCGGTGGTTCCGGTGGGCCCAGTGCAGGGCTACGCTGGAGTCCAATCCCCCGCTGAGCAGTACGGCTGTTTCCATTTTGTCCATGGTCTGGATTACAGGGGGCGATTTTCCGGATTGTGTTCGGCTGTTGCGGTCAGCTGGATGCCGCCGCGGGGGGAGAAGCGGCCTTCCACCTTCAGCCACCGCGGGGAAATGGCGGCCACCAGATCATCCGTGATGCGGTTGACGATTTGTTCATTAAAAGCCGGGTAGTTGCGGTAGGAGGCCAGGTAGTATTTGAGAGATTTGGTTTCCACGCACTTTTCCGCCGGAACGTAGGTGATCGTCAGGTGGCAGGAATCCGGTTGACCGGTAACGGGGCAGAGGGAGGAAAATTCATGGGTGTCCAGCGTGATGGTGTAGGGACGCGTGCCGCGGTTGGGGAAGGATTCCAGCCTGGCGTCGTCGGGGCTGGTGAAGAAGGAGCTTTGAGAGCCTAATAGAGTCAGATGGTCGTCGGACATGGTTGTTGTAGTATGGTCATGGATGTTCAGGTCCCCTGGACGGGTTCTCCGCCGGGGAATTCTTTCACGTACAGGTCCTGTTGAGGGAATGGGATGGAAATGCCGTGTTCGTTGAACGCATTATAGATGTGTTCCCGCACGGAGGAAAGGTTGGAGGACTTTGTCATGACGGGAACCCAGACCCATACGCCCAGATTGACGGCACTGTCTCCGAAACTGTCCAGCACCACGCTGGTTTTCTTGACTTTGGAAAGGAAGGGCAGGGTTGCCAGCGTATCCAGAATGATTTTGCGCGCCCTTTCCACGTCCGTTCCGTAGGAAATGCCCACTTCCACCTTCACGCATTCGAATTTGTGGTTGCGGGTCATGTTGCGGAAGTTCTTGTTGAAGAGCTGGGAGTTCTGAAAGGCGATGATAGAGCCGTCCAGCGTCTCGATCATGGTAGAGCGGTAGCCCAGGGAGGAGACGCGGCCCCGGTAACCGTCGCATTCAATCATGTCGCCCTGGCGCAGGCGCCCCAGCATCAGGGAGAGGCCGCTGATGATGTTTTCAATGGTGTCTTTCAGGGCAAAGCCGATGCCCATGCTCAAGCCCCCCATGACCATCAGCAGCCCGTTGTAGTTGGCGTTCATGATGATGAGCGCCGTAAAAACGAAGAGCCCCCAGAGAAAAAGGGTGGAGAGCGTCACGAAGGTGGGGATGATGCCTACTTCATAATCTTCTCCATAGACTTCATGCAGCGTATTTTTCCCCAGGAATATCAAGTAGTTGAGAACAATGGCCATCAGGATGACCGTGATGACGCTGCTCCAGCTGAAAGTGAGCAGATCCTTGATTTCCGTGGCGGCGAAAATTTTATTGATGATGAGGTCCCCCATGTCGAAGGTGGCGGCGGGCCAGATGAGGCTGAACAGGATGAGGAAAATGGTCAGGCAGGGAAGAGCCAGCTTGGAGACGAAAGGACGGAACCACAGGATGACCCGCTTGTTCCGTTCCTTCCGGCGTTTTTCATAATGGTGGAGCAGATCCCACAGGCCCACCAGCAACAGAATGCTGGTCATCAGCATGATCCAGGTCATCAGCACCAGGAAGGCCATGAAGCTGAATCCTGTCCAGCACAGAACGCAGCCCAGGATAGTAAATACCAAAGATACGGTGGAGAAGAAACGGTCCAGCCGGGGCAGCTTATGCCGTTGCCGCACCCAGGTCAACAGGGAGAAGAGGGAAACCAGCGTGAACAGGATGGGCATGGAAATGTCCACGATAATGTTGGGGGCCATGAACATGCGCAGAAGCATGAAGAATCCGCCCAGAAGGAGGTAGGGCATGTAGATGCGGATGCCGGAGTTAATAGTGCCGTAGGGGAGGCGCGTGACCAGGGAGAACAGGATGGCGCTGACCAGCAGAAGGAATTCCGCGCCCAGGGAAGCCGCGCTCTCCAGCAGGTAGTCCGGCGTGCGCAGTGAAGCAATGACGAGGATCAGCGCCACGATAAGAATGGTGGTGACGTTGGTGAAAGCATGGCGTTTGTTGTAGTTGCCCGTCTTTTTCAGCGTTTTTTTGAAGCCCAGGAGGACGATGAAGCGGGCAAGGCAGTAGGAGCACAGGATGACGCCCAGCAGGATAAGGCCGTAGTGTTTGAGCGTTTCCGTGTCTGATGGAAGCTGGAGCTTGCTGTCCGCGGATGTTTCCCATACGCTCATGCATATTTCATACGTTTTGAGCGGCTTGAGAAAGATATACCTGGCCGCATGGGAGGGGGTGTAGAATATCCTGTTGAACAGGGAGGTGAACATTTGGGCGCTTTCATAGTTCAGCGCGTCTATCTTCCTGTCCAGATTATTGAAAAGTTCCTTAAGGTAAATAAACTGCTCCTTTTCTCCCTGAAGGGATTTTTCCAGCTCCTGGCAGGCATACAGAGCTTCGTCCCTCTGCACCAGGGATGGTTCCGACAGGTTGGCCGTGTTGACTTCCTCCAGGGATTCCGCCAGTTTTTTTATGCGTTCTATTTCCTTGCTCAGCCGTTCCTCCTGTTCCTGGAAGTCCGGTTTTTGGGCGTAATACATTTCCACCAGCCTGGTGGCGGCCTTGCAGTAAAAAGCCAGCGTAAAGATTTTTTGATCGTCCAAGGCGTAAAGCACGGCGGACATTTCATATACCCTGGTGTCAAAATAATTGTAGGTGGCGTCCGCATTCTTTACCAGCACTTCCCGGACGGCCATCCTTTTTTCCTCATTCTTTTTCAGGATGGTGATTTCATGGCACAGGGCCATGATAACCGCATCCATTTCCGATTGGTTCGGCTGCGTCTGAGGCTGTTCCTGCTTGGCTTCCTCCGCCTGTTCCGGGGCGGCGGAAGGCGGTTCCGTCTGCTGTGCGGACGCAGAACCTGCGGCCAGAACCCCCGCCAGAAAAAAGGCGGCGCAGCGGCGGAAAAAGATCCGGTAATCAGGGATGCTCATGAATGGTCCCTGTTCTAGGGGCTGCGGGCATTACGGTCAAGGTTATATATTTTTCCTGCTGACGGAGGGGGAGATTCTCAGGAAAAGCCCGTTTTCTTCAAAGCAGGACGTAGGAAAGGGCAGGGCATTTTCCGTGAATTCGGAAAATGCCCTTTCGTAAACAGGAAACGCTCCGGAAGATTTCCGGAGCGTTTGAAGAGAAAGCTGATTCCGGCGGGAATCAGTCCAGGGAAAAGGAACGGATTCTCCTTACGGTTTCCTCCCGGCCCAGCAGGGAAAAGACGGAGGAAAGGTCCGGGCCGCCGCTTAACCCGGTGAGGGCCACTCGGGCAGGGAACATCACGGCCCCCATTTTTACGCCGTTTTCCTTGGCAAAGGCTTTCAGCACGCCAATGAGTTCATGACCATCCCATTCCGGTTCCTGTTCCAGCCTGTCCGCCAGTTTGAAAAGCAGTTCCAGGGCTTCCGGCTGAACCTTGGAGACGGCTTCCGAATCCATGCCCAGTTCAAAAAAGAAACGGATTTTATCCGGGACTTCCGCCAGGGTCTGCACCTTCGTTTGCACGGTGGCGATGGCGGCGTCCAGAATCGGGGAATCAGGCAGGCCGGCTTTCAAACAGAAAGGGCGTGCCCGGAGGGCGAATTCTTCCGCAGGCAGGGCGATGATGTGCTGCTGGTTGACCCAGCGGCATTTGGTGATATCGAATTTGGCGGCGGAGTGGTTAACGGCTTCCAGAGAGAAGCGTTCGATCAGCTCCTGAGGGGAGAAAATTTCCGTATCGTCCTTGGGGGACCAGCCCAGCAGGGCCAGAAAGTTCATGACGCCTTCCGGCAGAAAGCCTTCTTCCGGGTAGGTTCCCAGGGCGGCGCCCACGTCACGCTTGGACATTTTGGAGCCGTCCTGATTCAAAATCAGCGGCATGTGGGCGAAAACAGGGGGAGTGACGCCGAAGGCCTCAAACAGCTGGATGTGCTTGGGCGTGTTCATGATGTGGTCTTCCCCGCGAATGACGTGGGTCATCTTCATCTCAATATCGTCCACCACGTTGACAAAGTGGAAGATGTAGGAACCGTCCGCGCGGCGGATAGCCATGTCCGGGGTGTTGGAGGCGTCCCGGTAGTCAATGGTGATGTCTCCGCAAATCAGGTCATGGAAGGTGACGGGTTTGGAGCGGTCAAAGCGGAAACGCCAGGCTCCTTCATCCTCGTACACGCGGCCGGCGTCCTGGAGCTTCTTGAAATAGGCGTCGTAAATATCGTTACGCTGGCTTTGGAAATAGGGGCCGCAATCGCCGCCTTTCATGGGCCCCTCATCCCAGTCCAGCCCCAGCCATTCCATGCCGGTGAAGATTGCGCGGGTAGCCTCCTCCGTATTGCGGGCGTTGTCCGTGTCTTCAATGCGGAGGATGAAGGTTCCCCCCATCTTGCGGGCGAACAGCCAGTTGAACAGGGCGGTGCGGGCGCCACCGATGTGAAGGTAGCCTGTGGGGGAAGGTGCGAATCTTGTTCTGACGTGACTCATGATGGGTAAGAGAGTAAGGGCCTCTCTTCCCGCGTCAAGCAGATACAGGGGGTGCATGCCAAAAAACGGGGATGCGGAGGCAGTGGATTTTTTAGGACGTTGTCGGCCTTGCGGCTTGCGTGGAGAAGGCTTTTAGGCTTCATTTAACGCCGTGTTCTTTTTAAAACACATATTCCGTCTGCGGGAGAAGTGGCAGATTAAAAGGGAAGATGAGGAAAAGCCCTTTCTGGAGCATCTGGACGACCTGCGGACCATGCTGCTGAGGATGGCCCTGTGCCTGACCGTCAGCACAATTCTGTGCGCCGGGTTTGCGTCCAATCTGATGGACATCCTGAGGCGTCCCGTCAATCAGGTGTGGGATATGTTTGAAGAATCCCATCTTCCGGCAGGTATTGGTCTGGATGCCTGGGGCAAAGCCAAGGAAATGGCAACGGCCATGACGAGCCTGGGAGCTTCCCAGCGGGCATTGTTTCTCCGCCAGGTTTCCCCGTCCCAGGCAGATTTGACGGAGGCTGCCCTGGTGCTTCGCGGCGCGCAGCCGCTGCCGGAGGACAGGAAGCAGATTTTCATCAGGGAAGGCAGCCCCTCCACGGCCGTGAGGGATCTGGCGGAATCCCTGTATTCCAAAGGAGCCGTGCTGGCAGACGGAACGGGGCGGGGGGCCCTCAAGATGATGAGCGCGTTCCAGCCCGGGGAGGCGTTTATGCTGACCATTAAGCTTTCCCTGTATGCCGGAGTGGTCATTTCCTTCCCGCTTCTGTTGTACTTCCTGCTGCAATTCATCATTCCGGGGCTGCTGGAACATGAACGCAAGCTGCTGTACAAGTGCATGGCTGTCGGTTTCGGTCTCTTCCTGGCCGGAACGCTATTCTGTTACTTCATCGTCCTCCCGCGGGTATTGACGTTTTTTTACACCTATTCCCTGGAATTCGGCATCTCCAATGAATGGCGCATCGGCTACTACCTGTCCTTCGCCACGCAGATGATTTTAATGTTCGGACTGGCTTTTGAATTGCCTGTGGTAGTGATGCCCTTCGTCAAACTGGGGGTGTTGACCTATGACATGATGAAGTCCACGAGACGCTATGCCATTGTGGCTATCGCCGTCCTGGCTGCGGTCATCACCCCTACGCCGGATGTAGCTACCATGATGCTGATGGCCGTTCCCATGTATGCGCTGTATGAAATATGCATCATTCTGGCCTGGATGCATGAACGCAAGGAAGCCGCGCGCGCCCGGGAGGAAATAGCCCGGTTTGAAGAAGATTTCAACAACAACAATTCTCCCTACAACCAGTAAATACATCCAACCCACGCCAATATCATGAACCTTCTGGAAATTATTATCCTGGGCATTGTAGAGGGCCTGACCGAATATTTGCCGGTCAGCTCCACGGGCCACCTGCTCCTGACGGAATCCCTGCTGAACATGTCCCAGAGCAAGGAAGCTCTGGATGCCTTGGCCGTCTGCATCCAGGGGGGGGCCATCCTGGCGGTTCTGAGCCTGTATTTTCCGAGGGTAAAGGCCATGGCGCAGGGCGTGCGCGGCAATAACCCCGCCGGGCTGAAACTGCTGGTCAACCTCATTCTGGCCTTCCTTCCCGCCGCCGTGGTGGGCCTGTGCTGCGCTTCACTGATTAAGGAATATCTGTTCAACACATATACGGTGGCTTATTCATGGATCGTAGGGGGAGGCGTTATTCTGGCGTATTGCGCCTGGCGCACCAGGGAGGGGCGTTCCAATGAAGGGGACTCCGGCGCCTCCATTGAAAGCCTGACGCCGGGCAAGGCGCTGACGGTGGGCGCGCTCCAGTGCGTGGCCATGATCCCCGGCACCAGCCGGAGCCTGATGACCATGCTGGGAGGCATGTTCGTGGGGTTGAGCGTGGAAGCGGCCGTGGAGTTCAGCTTTTTGCTGGGATTGATTACCCTGGGCGCGGCCACGGTCCATGATGCGTATAAGGACGGAGCTCTGATGCTGGAGTCCTTCGGGTGGGAAGCCCTTGCCGTGGGGACGGCGGTCAGCTGGCTTTCCGCATGGCTGGCTGTAAAATGGATGGTATCCTATCTGCAAAGGCACAGTTTTTCCGTATTCGGATGGTACCGCATCGCCATTGGTATCGTGACGCTGGTTCTCCTGTCCATGGGGCTGGTGCATTGAAAAACGGATTCCGGCATTCAAGCACCGGAAAACGTTTTTCTCCGGCAAGGCGGTTCTCTCCCGCAGCGGGAAGCGTGTTTTGAACAATCCCGGAGAAGGTTGGCCGCTGCCTGGACGAAGCCATGACACAGGGCCGTTTTGCATCCCCGGAACAAAACAGCCCTGCGATGAATAGCGGTTCAGGAAAACTTATCTCCTGTGCGTTCCGTGGGAATTCCCGGGATTGGAGGGTTTCGGTGAAGGAGATGGACGGGATGGCGCAGATGAATGAGGGGAGGACGGCCTGCTGGGTGCGCTGGCGGAATGGGGCGGGGAAGAAGGCCGGGAAACGGGAGAGGGCCTGCCGGGGCGGTTGACGCCGGAGTGGCCTGGATTGGGGGCGGAAGGCCTTGAAGACGGCAGGGAGGAAGGTCGGCTGGGACGTCCGAAATCCGGTCTGGAGGGACGATTGCCTTCCGGACGGCTGATGACGGGGCGATTCGTGCCGCCGGGACGGGAAGGATTATTGGCGGAAGGGCGCGAAGGCCGTCCGGGCTGGTTGATTCCCGGATGGTGTACCGGAGGCCGATGAGAATTTCCGGGTTTTCCGACGTTCGGCCGCTGATTGGGCCGTACGGGGTGTGGGGCCGGCCTGTTGTTTCCCGGACGGAAGTGGTCGGGCCTAAACTGGGGTTTCATCGGCGGTCTTGCCATGGGCCGGCAATGATGGGGACGGACATAATGCCCGCGGTAATAAGGAGCCGGCCCCCACGTGGGGATATAATAATTCGGACGAATCAGGTTGATGGAGTAAATGGGGCTTCCGAACGTGTCATAGGCATAAATGGGTCTTCCTCCATAATATCCGTAAATGGGATAGCCGGAGCTGTCATACATGTACGATACGCCGGAACCTCCGCTGCTGTAGGAGCCTGACACGCTGAAATGGTCATAATAAGGATCGTAGCAGCTGGACAAAGCACAGCCGATAGCGGCCGCCAGCAGTGAGTTTTTTAAGATAACGTATGCTTTCATGATGACGAAACGGGGTGAATTATATTTTCCCTTCGCCTGAAAAGCGGCAAGGAAAAAGTACATTTGTTTAAAATTATTTTGCTTGGAAACGCACTTACTGTTGTCTTAGACTGCAAAAACGCTCTACGTGATGGGAATTCTTTTTCAAAATAAAAAAGTCGGCCTGGCTCTGCTGTGCGATAACGCCCCTTATACGCTGGCCATGACTCTGGCTTCCTATGGCAGGTCCGGGCTGCTTGGCTATTTTGACGAAGCATGCGCCGTTTTTCCGGAAAGCGCCGTCAAGGTGCGGGAGACGGCCCTTTCCCATGGGCTTTCCGCGGTGGCCGCCCCAGTGGAAGGCGGTTTTATTGGAGCCCTGCATACGGCGGTCAACGCTCTTGATACGGATTACGTGCTGCTGGCGGAGGATGACTGCATGATCTGGGAACACCTGCGCGGGGAAAACCTGGAAAAGCAGTTGAAACGGGCATTGGACCTGCTGATTTCCGGACAGGCGGATATGGTGCGCCTGCGCCATGCATGGCGCGGTTGCACGCGCTATAAGGCCGCTTATACATATTCCTACTTTTATCCCGTGGAACAGCTGGCCACCATGTGGGTGCATGCGGAAGGTTTGTCGGAAGCGCCGGACTGGATTAAAAGCATCCGGCGCTTCTTTCACCCTCTCCGCTCCAAGCGTTCGATAGGCCGTTGCGTTTATGTGGAGCAGAACCCGCATCTTCGCTTTCCCCAGTACATTACCAAGATTGATGAAGGCTATATTATTGACAGCGAGGTTTTCCAGTGGACCAATCAGCCTACGCTCATCGCACGTTCCAGAATCAGGCAGATTCTGACGGGGCTGGAGCAGATGTCCGGCTCCATCGGGAAATTGCCGCAGGATTTTGAACATGCCGTCAATAGCCCGCGATGGAGGAACGCCCATATGAACATAGGCGTCATCAGGGGAATTTTCACTTAAATGCGTATGGAAAACGGCGGAAAAGCGGTGCGGTATGAATGCACCAGATGCGGCGCGTGCTGCCGCTGGGCCGGGGATGTGTGCATTGAGACGGATGAAATCCACGAGATTTCCCGTTTCCTGGACATGGACGAACAGGTTTTTATTGACACATGCTGCCGGTTGAGAGCCAACCGGCGCGGATTGTCTATCCGGGACGCGGAAGACGGAGCCTGCATGATGCTGACGAAAGACGGCTGCCGGATTAATCCCGTTAAACCCCGCCAGTGCCGGGATTTTCCCAACAAATGGAATTTTCCCGGCTGGCGGGATTTGTGCCGCGCCAGAGAAGTGGGGGAGGAACGGGAAGCATAATATTTGCCGGGATGCCGCAAGATTCTTTTCTTCTTCCGGCATTATTCCATGGACGGGGTGAAATCCGGCCGGAATCTTGTGTTTTTTACAGGAACTGAGCCAGATCCCGTTCAAAACCGGGATAGGACGTATTGATGCATTCCGCATCCGTCACTACGGTTTCTCCCTGTGCGCTGAGTCCGGCCACCAGGAAGCTCATGGCGATGCGGTGGTCCCCATAACTGGATAATTCCGTTCCCTTCAGGGGAGTGCCGCCGTGAACAACCATGCCATCATCAAATTCTTCCACATCCACGCCCATGAGCCGGAGGTTGGCGGCCGTGGTGGCAATGCGGTCCGTTTCCTTGACGCGCAATTCGCGGGCGTTTCGGACGATGAAGTCTCCCCGGCCCAGGGCTCCCGCTACGGCCAGGATGGGTATCTCGTCAATGAGGTTGGGTATTTCTTCCGGGAGGAGGCTGGTGCCGTGCAGGGAATCCGAACCGTACACGGTAATATCGCCGTATGGTTCGCCGGCATCTTCCGGAGAAGTGGGCACGATGTCCATTCGCGCGCCCATCCGTTGCAGAGCGCTGATGACGGCGTTCCGCGTCTTGTTCAGCCCCACCTGGCGCAACGTCAGGCGGGACCCCGGACGGCTGGCGGCGGCTACCATCCAGAAGGCTGCGGAGGAAATATCTGCCGGGACTGTCAAATTATGGGCGACGGGGAGAGCCGGCCCGCAGGTTCCGACGGTAAGTCCATCCACGGTGCAGGGAACGCCGAAATGGCGGAACAGGCGTTCTGTATGGTCGCGGGTGGCGGCCGGCTGGCGCACGGTAGTGGTTCCGTCCGCAAACATGCCCGCCAATAGAATGGCGCTTTTAACCTGGGCGCTGGCCATGGGAAGCGCGTAGGAAATAGGGTGCACCCGCCCGCCGTGAATGCTCAGCGGAGCACAGCCCGGTTTGGTTCCCCGGGCTTCAATCCGCGCTCCCATTTGTTCCAGCGGCTGCATGATGCGGCCCATGGGGCGGGAGCTCAGGGAAGCGTCTCCAAACATTTCCGAATCAAAGGGGCAGGCGGCCAGCATCCCGGCCAGCAGCCTCATGCCCGTACCGGAATTGCCGCAGTCGATGGGCCGTTCAGGAGCCTTGGGGCTCATGGCGACGCCCGTAATTCGGAAGCGGACGGGACCGTATCCCTGCCGTTCTTCCAGCACATCCACTTTGGCGCCCAGCTGCTCCATGGCGCGCAGGGTATTCAGGCAATCTTCACTGCATAGAAAATTATCCACTTCCGTCACTCCTTGCGCCAGGCCTCCCAGAATGGCGGCGCGGTGGGAAATGCTTTTGTCTCCGGGTACGGTCAGTACCCCTTGCAGGGAGGAAATGGAATGGGAATGAAGGTTCATGAGTTTCCGGAAGAACTACCCTGTATCGGCTGCCGAATCAAGCCAATTACGAGACGGGCGGAGGCATCAGGGAACATTCCAGAATGGAGTTGATTTTCCGGGACGGTGGCGTATATTCATGTGCGTTATCGGCTGCATCCCCCTGAAAAGAAGGAGAGAGCTTTTCAGGATCAATGGATCAAGCTGGTTTTCATAGGTAGTAAGTTGGAGCGGCCACGGGAGCAGTCCTGTGGCCGCTTTGCCTTATTCAGGGAAGAGGGCGCCCATTGGCTTGAAGAAGGAAGCGGAAGGAAGAAAGAAACAAAATTCTTTCCATGTCTGCTTTGGGCTTTACCGCGAGCCGATGAAAGCGTATGTAGTCCATGCCGATCAGGTTCGGGTGGTCGCTGTTCCGGTCTCCGGACCGGAGTAGAGGAAAGTCCGGACATCACAAGGCAGCGTGTCCCGTGAAAGCGGGAGACGGGAATCTCCCAAGGGTTCCCGGACGGAAAGTGCCACAGAAAACAAACCGCCCGGATGGGGTTCTCCTCATGCCGGGCAAGGGTGAAAAGGGGAGGTAAGAGCTCACCGCTCCGAGGGTGACCAAGGAGGCATGGTAAACCCCGCGCGATGCAAGACAAACAGGGGAAGGGTCGCCTGCCCGCCGGATCCCCGGGTATTAGTCGCATCCGTTTCGTGAAAGCGAACGGGCGCGCGGAACGTCTGACCGCGGTCCGCGTGAGAAAAATGACCGCACAGCCGGCTCTGTCCGGCGGACAAAATCTGGCTTACAGAACCTGGTCGGCTCCTGCTTTTTTTACCATGCCGTTTTCCTTCCCTCTTTTCGGGGGAAGAGAAACATCCGGGAATTTGTCCCGTTCCGGGGGCTCTTTGGGGTTGCATGGGCGTTTTAAATGTGTAGAATCCGTCACCTAATTGCAACCCACTATGGAGAAGCTTGTCGTACATGGAGGTTTTACGCTGAGGGGAGCCGTCAATATCAGCGGGTCCAAAAATGCCTCCCTGCCTATTTTGGCCGCATCCCTGCTGACGGATGAGCCTGTAGTGGTGCGCCGGGTTCCGGATGTTTCCGATACCAATTTCATGGTTCAGATCATGGGCCAGCTGGGAGCCTCCGTGGAACGGTCCAGCGGCAATGTGCGCGTGGAAGCCAGGAGTCTGCATTCCGAAGCCGCTTATGAACAGGTACGCAAGATGCGCGCCTCCATCTGCCTGATGGGGCCCTTGATGGCCCGCATGCAGCGGTGCGTGATTCCCCTGCCGGGCGGCTGTGTGATTGGTGACCGTCCTGTGGATCTGCATATCAGGGCCATCCAGGCATTGGGGGCACAGGTGCAGATTGAGCGCGGCAACCTGATTATTGAAGCTCCCAGGGGGTTGAAAGGAGCCACGGTGGATTTGAGCGGCGACCACGGCCCCACCGTTCTGGGAACGGACAACCTGATGATGGCCGCCGTATTGGCGGAAGGCACCACCGTTATTGAATCCGCAGCCTCCGAACCGGAAGTGGTGGATCTGGCGAACTTTTTAATCAAGATGGGCGCCAATATTCAAGGTGCGGGAACGCGCCGGATCGTCATTGAGGGAGTGGAAAAGCTCCGTGGCTGCAACCATACCGTTATCCCGGACCGCATTGAGGCCGGCACCTTTATGGTGGCGGCGGCCATGATGGGGGATGGCGTGACCCTGCGGCGCGTGTGTGAGGAACACATGACTGTGGTGACGGATTTGCTCCGGAAGTGCGGCCACCACGTGGAATTCAACGAGCGGGGGGATACGGTCACCATCATTGCCGGGAAAACGCCCAAATGCGGAGAAATCAAGACTGCCCCGTATCCCGGCTACCCCACGGACATGCAGGCCCAGATGACGGCTCTCTTCGCCACCACGCCGGGCATCTCCGTGGTGAAGGATACTATTTTCCCGCAGCGTTTCATGCACTGCTCCGAACTCAAGCGCATGGGGGCGGACATCAAGGTGGATAACGGCACCGCCGTCATTTCCGGGGTGGAAACGCTCAGCGGCGCCCCCGTCATGGCCTCCGACCTGCGGGCCTCCGCCGCCCTGGTGCTGGCAGCCCTGAAGGCGGAAGGCACTACGGAAATCCACCGCCTGTACCATATTGACCGAGGCTATGAAATGATTGACGAAAAACTCCTGGCCATCGGCGCTGCAGTAGAAAGGCTGCCGGATGACGACAATTAACGCCGTTTTAGGTCCTGATTTTCCTTCATACCGCATTTTTTCTTTACTGTCAGGGCTCCATATGCTATTCACCGAAGTCCTATGAACAAGGCTCAACTGATCGAACTGATTCAAAGCAAGCTGGGTGCTGATACGACCAAGAAGCACGCTGAAGAAGCTCTGGCCGCTGTACTGGAATCCATCAAGGAAGGCGTGAAGGAATCCGGCAAGGTGCAGATCATTGGCTTTGGTACTTTTGCTACCAAGACCCGTGAAGCCCGTACCGGCCGCAACCCGAAGACCGGCAACACGATCAATATTCCCGCCTCCAAGACGGTTGCTTTCAAGGCATCTTCCGCCTTGAAGGACTAAGACGGCAACTCCTTCTCAAGGGAGTACTTTTCTTTCAGCACCCCCGTCCTTTGAGGACAGGGGTGTTTTTTATGTCCCGCTGCGGATGCCCACGGCTTGACCGGATGAACGCCGCCGTCTAGAATGCCGCCATGTCCAGCAGTTTTGGTCAGGTGTTCAGAATTTCTACCTGGGGTGAATCCCATGGAACTGGGGTAGGCGTGGTGATTGATGGTTGCCCGTCCCTCGTCCCGGTGACGGAAGAAGACATTCAGCGGGAGCTGGACCGGCGCAGGCCGGGACAAAGCGACATCGTAACCCCCCGCAGGGAGGAAGACCGCGCGGAAATCCTTTCCGGAGTGCTGGACGGCAAAACCCTGGGAACGCCTATCGCCATCAGTGTTCGGAACAAGGATCACCGCTCTTCCGCCTATGACGAGATGGCCAGCACGTACCGGCCTTCCCATGCGGACTACACATACGACGCTAAATACGGTATTCGCGCCTGGGCAGGCGGGGGCCGGGCCTCCGCACGGGAAACCATCGGCCGCGTCGCAGCCGGAGCCGTGGCCAGGGCTGTACTGAAGCAGGCTTTTCCCGACATGGAGGTCATAGCCTGGGTGGATCAGGTTCACCATGTGAAAGCTTCCGTGGACTGGGAGGCCGTGACGGCTTCCGTTATTGAAAGCAACATCGTTCGTACGGCGGATTCCTCCGCTGCGGAAGCCATGATCGCTGCCATCAAGGAAGCTCGTGACTCCGGAAACTCCTTGGGCGGCGTGGTCAAATGCGTGGTGCGCGGCTGCCCTCCCGGGCTGGGTGACCCGGTCTTTGACAAGCTGGACGCTACGCTAGCCCACGCCATGATGAGCATTCCCGCCACCAAGGCTTTCGCCGTGGGTTCCGGTTTTGAAGCGGCGGGCATGACCGGTCTGGAACATAATGACCCTTTTTACATGCAGGGCCGCCGGGTGCGTACCGCCACCAACCACTCCGGCGGTATTCAGGGAGGCATCTCCAACGGGGAGGACATTCTGATGCGCATCGGCTTCAAGCCTACGGCCACCTTGATGATTGACCAGCAGACGGTCAACAGGGACGGGGAGGATGCCCGGCTCAAGGGCAGGGGACGGCATGATGCCTGCGTACTGCCGCGCGCCGTGCCCATTGTGGAGGCCATGGCCTGGCTCTGCCTGTGCGACCACTACCTGCGCCAACGCTGCCAGAGGGCTTTGTAACAACCGGTTTCACGGCTTCTTTTCCCTCACTCATGGATTCCTCCCTCACATTTTACCTGGTTCTGGGCGCATTGCTGCTGGGTTTCATCGTGCTCGGCATGCTGAAGGGGATGATTAAGATGCTCCTGTTCGGTGCGGCAGTGCTCTCTTCCGTAGCCGCTTACTTCTGGCTATCCAAATACGGTTTCACCTACCTCTCTTTCATCACCAGCGACCCTCGGGAATGGATGGTCACTGTGCTGTCCGTCGGAGGCGCGGCGGCGGTCTTCTTTGTCTTTATGCACGGTCTCTTCTGGTTCAGCGACGTCTTCTCCTGGGGACGGCGCATGGGCTTCGGCGGGACCAAGGGAATCGTCACGACGGTACTGATGGCGGCAGTCGTATGCTGGGTGGGAGTCATGTGCATCTTCTTTTACGGCTCCATGGCGGAAATGACCCGCGCCCGAGAACTGGCCCTGTACCACATGGACCCCAACCGCACCATTTCCCTCCCTGCCATTTATTCCATCAAAAAGTCCATCATGGACAACCCCCACCTGAGCTGGCTGGAAAAAATATCTCCGGAGCATGATCCGGAACGGCTTTCCCTGGCAAAAATGATCGCCTACCTGGTGACGCTCAGTCCGGAGCTCTCCGACCAGCGGCGCACCCAGCTGGACTGCTATATGCCCCGTTCCCGCATTACCAGCCGCGTGCTAAGCCTGAAAAGCCTGAGCGAAGACCCCGCCATCCGTCTTCTGGTGCAGAAGGGGGATATGCAGGGCTTATACAATGATGTCAAGCTGACCCGCTTTCTGGAAGACCACGATGTCCGTTCCGTCCTGTCCCAACTGGATGTTGATCGTGTGCTGGGCTTTGTCACGGAAATTCGCCGGACGGCCCCAGCCGGAAATGAATACATTCCCGAAGCCACGCCAATTGAGTGATAAACGCGGATTTTTTGTTCCGCCGTAGTGGATTCGTTCATTTTATCCGCCTTTAATTCAAGAAAAAATCAGGGAATTATCCCCCCCTTGCGCCCGAACCGGAAAAAGAGAGTTCCTGCTTTTTTAGGAAAAAGCGCTTCCTCCAGGCGTTCGTCCCGGAAGAAGCGCTCTTTTGAAGATAAGATGACTGAAATCTTGAAAAAACATCAGGAGAGTTTTTCCGCGATGGCATCCACCCATTCCGGGAAGGTGTCATCATGGTCTCCATTGGAAAGCACTACCGGCAGAAGCCTTTGCGCTTTCAAACGTTCCAGGAAGGAATCGAAGTCCTTGCCAGCCTGGCAGAAGTTTTCATAAAATTCATCTCCAAGGGCAAAAACGGCGTAGCTTACCTCGGACAAATCTTCCGAAGAGTCCTTCAATTCCTGATGGAGGGCCTCTGCGTTGGTGGGAGGTTCTCCGTCCCCCCACGTACTGGTGATGACCAGCAGCGTTCCCGCATTCTTCAACTGTTCCACCGTCATACCTTCCATGTCAACCACCTTTGCCTGATGGCCGAGCTTGGTCAATTTTGCCCGCGCGTCCTGGGCCAGACTCTCCGAATTGCCGGTTTCCGTTCCGTAGATAATAGTGATTTCCATGCGTTCTGATTATTGGTTCGACAACGAAAGTTAGATTGAACTAATTAAACAGGCAAGACAAAACAGCAGGACGACGGTTGAATTTTTCTTCCTTGTTCATCCTTCCGGGTAACTGGTTTTCCGGAAAATTCTCCGATGCCATACTACTCTCGTTTGATTATCAAAGTATTCGGATGCTGTGGAAAGGTGAAGCACCAGCCGAAAAGACGCGCAAAACGGTAGTATAATCCCTTGCGGCAGGAATTTTGGCTGGTCATGATATCGTAAAAAGCCAGGTCAATCTGGCTTCTGGAAATAGGGGCTCCATTCATTTTGGCGTGCAGCATGGCGTCGTGGAACAGGGAAGGGAGGAGCATATCCGGAGGGGTGGACCCCCAGGTGACGCCGTCCCAGCCATAGCCGGGAGTAATGCTGAAACGACCGCCCTCCGCCTGCATGCGTATGGATGGGTCATACACGCTGACGGCTGTCCAGCGGCCAAAATCCGCCTTTTTTCTTCCGCTGGTCCAGCTGATGGCGTTTTTAGTGATGTAGAAAGGCTTGTCTTCATAGAGGGTTCCTTCATACCAGCCTGCCACGGGTTCCGGAGCCGCGGCTGGCGTGGAGCAGGATTTCAGAAACATGGCTGCACATATTGTTGTGAACAATATGTAAATACAATGTGAATAAGAAATAAAGGGCATGAGGGGACGGAGCGTTATCCGGATAGTTGTTTCTTATTGGATTTCCAGCACGATGATTTCCGGAGGGCAGCAGAAGCGCAGGGGAAGAACGCTGCATCCCAAACCTCGGGTAATGAGGAAGGGAGTTCCGTTCAGCTGGGACCAGGGATAGGAAAATTTGACCTTCTCTCGTGAGATGTTTGCCAGGGCCCTGCCTCCGGGAAGGCATATCTGGCCTCCGTGGGTATGCGCGCTGATGACGAGGTCCGCCGTGCCGGGAGCCAGCAGGGGAAAAATGTCGGGTACATGTGAAAGAAGGATATGCGGAATATCCGGGGAAAAACGCAGAGGCAATTCCTCCGGCCTGATTCTCAGGTGGTAGTCGTCCCTGACGGAAGAGAGCTGCAGCTCACGGCCTCCGGGAAGGTGCAGCAGCAGGGAATCATTCCACATGGGCAGGATGCCCAGCCCGGAAAACATGTTGCGCCATAAGTTCCAGCCGTAATACTGGTCATGGTTGCCCTGCACGGCAAAAATGCCGAGAGGGGCTTTCAACATCTTGAAATATTCCCGGGCCGTCTCCGGGGCCATGCTGCTCTCCCTCGTGTGGCCGTTGGCATAATCCCCCAGCAGGAAAATCATATCCGGCCGAGCTTCCATGATTGTTTCCATGTACTTGTGTGCCAGATCGCCTCCGTTCGGACGCAGATGGAAATCCCCGGCAATCGCGATGCGGAGGGGAGGGCCTTCTTTTCTCTTCCACTGAGGCATCTCCATCGCAGCCGTGACGGTTTCCACACGCCTGGGTTCCACCTGCCATGCCCACATGAATAAGGAGAAGCCAATCATCAATATTGGGACAAAGATGATTGCCAATTTGTTGAGAAAGGGTCGGCGTGGTCGTGACTTCATGCAGGGCAGGGCTCCTGACTGATTATGAGGCCTTTTAACCGATTTTCAATCATTCGTGTTTGCTAATCGGGAATTTGCTGGTATGATCCGTCCCGCTCAAGGTAGGGCTGTCCGATGACTGCAGCTCTATCTTCATATTAACATCCTAATACCATGCAGTTTACACACGAAATCGAACAAATGTGTTGCGTCAAGAAAGGCTGCAACCATGGTCCGGCCCCTATCCCGCAGGAAGGCAACTGGACGCAATCCAGGGAAATCACGGATATTTCCGGCCTGACCCACGGCGTGGGCTGGTGCGCTCCCCAGCAGGGCACCTGCAAACTGACGCTGAATGTCAAAAACGGCATCATTGAAGAAGCACTCGTGGAAACCAGCGGCTGCTCCGGCATGACCCATTCCGCCGCCATGGCTGCGGAAATCCTGCCCGGCAAGACCGTACTGGAAGCAATGAACACGGACCTCGTGTGCGACGCCATCAACACCGCCATGCGCGAACTGTTCCTGCAGATCGTGTACGGCCGCACCCAGAGCGCTTTCTCTGAAGGAGGCCTTCCCATCGGCGCCGGTCTTGAAGACCTCGGCAAGGGGCTTCGCTCCCAGATTGGCACCCTGTACGGCACCCGCGCCAAGGGCCCCCGCTATTTGGAAATGGCTGAAGGCTACATTACCAAGCTTGCCCTGGATGAAGACGGTGAAATCATCGGCTACGAGTTTGTGCGCATGGGGCCGATGATGGAAATGATCAAGAAGGGCGTGGACGCCAACGAAGCCGTCGCCAAATGCACGGGCAACTACGGTCGTTTCGACGAGGCAGCCAAGTACATTGATCCTCGTCACGAATGAGATTGAATTAAAAAGAGTATCTTAACTTCAAGCACTATTACTATTATGCCTCTTTTCGAATCCTACGACCGCCGCATCAAGCAGATCAATGAAGCCCTGGCCAAATACGGCATCGGCTCCATTGAAGAAGCGGAACAACTCTGCCTTTCCAAGGGAATCAACCCCCGTGAAATTGTGAACGGCATTCAGCCCATCGCGTTTGAAAACGCCGGCTGGGCCTATGTGGTGGGAGCCGCCATCGCCATCAAGAAGGGCTGCACGAAAGCCGCCGACGCTGCTGAAGCCATCGGAGAAGGCCTTCAGTCCTTCTGCATTCCCGGCTCCGTTGCGGATGAACGCAAGGTGGGCCTGGGCCACGGCAACCTGGCCGCCATGCTCCTGCGCGATGAAACGGAATGCTTCTGCTTCCTGGCCGGGCACGAATCCTTTGCCGCCGCTGAAGGTGCCATCGGTATTGCCAAGTCCGCCAACCGCGTCCGCAAGCAGGATCTCCGCGTCTGCCTGAACGGCCTCGGCAAGGATGCCGCGTACATCATCTCCCGCATCAACGGGTTTACATATGTGCAAACCAAGTTCGACTATGCCACAGGCAAGCTGAACATCATCCAGGAGAAAGCTTTCTCCAAGGGCCCCAAAGCCGCCGTGCGCGTGTATGGCTGCGATGATGTGCGCGAAGGCGTGGCTGTCATGTGGAATGAAGGCGTGGACGTTTCCATTACCGGAAACTCCACCAACCCCACCCGCTTCCAGCACCCGGTGGCCGGCACCTACAAGAAGGAATGCAATGAGAAGGGCAAGAAGTACTTCTCCGTGGCTTCCGGCGGCGGCACGGGCCGTACCCTGCACCCGGACAACATGGCGGCCGGTCCCGCCTCCTACGGCATGACTGACACCATGGGCCGCATGCACTCCGATGCCCAGTTCGCCGGTTCTTCCTCCGTGCCCGCCCATGTGGAAATGATGGGCCTCATCGGCATGGGCAATAACCCGATGGTTGGCGCTTCCGTAGCGGTGGCCGTGGCTGTTGAAGAAGCCGCCAAGCAGAACGTCTGAGCGAGCAGCTGATCAAAAAAACCGCAGAGCCGCTTTCCCTAATCGGGAAAGCGGCTCTTTTAGCAATTGAAAGAAAAAGGGGGATGTCCCCATTTCCGGCCCCCTCTTCCTGCCCTTGTATCCGCATCAGCTTCCGATACGGAATCTTCCATCCCGGTCCGCCCGGGGAGGAAGTCCGCGCGAAGGAACGGATCTTCTGGAAACGGATTCCTGGCTGGCAGAGGACGGCTTGACGGAGCGGATTTCCGGGCGGGAGGCAGAAGCGGGAACAACCGTTTTTCCCGGTTGCGTGCCGTGGGAGGAAGGGAGAACAGGAACGGTTCCGACAACCGTTTTTTGCCGTTCATGGGCCTTATAGGCGCGTTGCAGGGTAAAATCCCGCTGTTCTCCCGGTCTCAGGGAATAATCCGCCTTTTTGGGAGCTCCGGCTTTTTGCGCCAGAGGTTCCACGCGCCGCTGCAGCTGTGCGGCGGCATCCAGTTTGCCTGCCACCCATTCCGGATTCCATTCCGGCTCGGATATTTTCAGGGACTGAAGCAACTGCGCCGCTTTTTTGCCGCTTTCCAGGGCTGCCTTATAATCCCCCTCCTTCTCCTGCCGTGCCGCGCGCGTCAGGGAAAGGTTGGCTTCGTAAAAAGTGTCTCCGGGATTGCCAAAGGCCGTTGTAGCCGCCAGGAACATGCAGAGCAGGGAACAGGGTAGAAACTTCCTTTTCATGATTGTTGGCACGATAACATGATTCCTCGTTTTGGAAAGTCCTTTCTTCCGGCATGTTTTGCGCAGGGCCGGACTCCGTTTCCCTTGCGGATAGAGGAAAGGTTCTCCATTCCGCACCCCGGAGCAACTTGACGGAAAGTCCGGAGTGCCGTATGCTGGGCGGGACCTGCTATATGACCCGGAACGAGCCATCATCCCTTCCAGCTCCGCAGATGGAGGAAGATCCCAGATTCCTGACGGAACAAATTGTAACCTATTTGGGCAATAAGCGTTCCCTGCTTCATTTTCTGGGGACGGGACTGGAACAGGTGAAAAAACGCCTGGGTAAGGAAAGGCTGAAAGCAGGGGATCTTTTTTCCGGCAGCGGCATTGTGGCGCGTTTTCTGAAACAGCATTCGGAAGAGTTGATCGTCAATGATCTGGAGGAATACAGCCGGGTCGTCAATACCTGTTACCTGAGCAACGCGGAGGAAGTGGAAAATCTGGAGCTGGACAGGCATTACAGACGCCTGCTGCGGTATATGGAAACGCATGAATCCCCTGGCTTCATCACGGAACTGTACGCTCCCAGAAATCCGGACTGCATCACGGCGGATGACCGCGTTTTCTATACGCGCCGCAACGCCGTGTACCTGGATACGGCGCGGCAGACCATCAATTTGCTTCCGGCAGAAATCAGGCCCTATTTTATCGCTCCTCTACTGGCGGAAGCCTCCGTCCACACAAACACGTCCGGCGTATTCAAAGGCTTTTACAAAGACAGGAACGGAATCGGCAAATTCGGGGGAACGGGGGGCAACGCCCTTTCCCGCATTCTGGGCGACATTTCGCTGCCGTTTCCCGTGTTTTCCCGGTTTGACTGCCGGTATTCCATCCATTGCCGCGATGCCAATGAACTGGCTACCGAGCTTCCGGAAATGGATGTGGTGTACCTGGACCCTCCCTATAACCAGCATCCGTACGGTTCCAATTATTTCATGCTGAATTTGCTGTCTTCTTATGAAAAGCCGGAGGAAACCAGCCGAGTTTCCGGCATTCCCGCAGATTGGAAACGCTCCATGTACAACAGCCGCCAGCATGCTCCGGAGGCCCTGTTCCGGCTGCTGGAGGATTGCCCGGCCAAATTTATTCTGCTTTCCTACAGTTCTGAGGGGTTCATTAACTATGAGGAAATGACCAGTTTCCTTAGACGCCTGGGCCGTACCGTTACGCTGGAAACGCCGTACGCCGCGTTCCGGGGCAGCCGGAATTTCAGAAACCGTCCTCAGAACGTGACGGAATTCCTGTTCCTGGTGGAACGGTTTTAACAGACAACAGGAAAGGCAAGCCTCCATGCAGACTCATTTGGAACGCTTCATCCGTTTTCTGGCCGCGGAGAAAGGCTTGAGCACCGCCTACCAGCTTTCCGTGAGACAGACGCTGGAGGAATTTGCCCGGTTTCTGGAAATGGAAAATACCGGCCTTGCCCAAACGGGCATTGATACGCTTTCGGCATTTCTGCGGCATTTGCAGGACCGGGGCATGGCCCGCAGCTCCATGCGGGTGGAAATGGTGCATCTGCGTATTTTTTTCCGGTGGCTGGCCGGAACGGGAATACTGGAAAAAGACCCTTCCGTATTTCTGGAAATGCCCCGGCAGGGGCTATCGCTTCCCCATGTGCTGGATCAGAAAACCGTTTCAAGTTTGCTTGAAAGCATTGACATTCAAGATATTCCTTTAGGATGTAGAGACAGAGCGCTCCTGGAGATGATTTACGCCTGCGGGATGCGTGTTAGCGAAATAATCAATTGCAAATTAGAGAGTTTTGATAGAGATGAAGCTTTTGTCCGCGTGCTGGGGAAGGGGGATAAAACCCGGCTGGTGCCCGTAGGGAGATCCGCTTTGAACGCTTTGCAAATGTATTTGGAAAAAGGAAGACCAAAACTGGTCAGGACAGTGACGAAAAGTCATATCTTTCTGACAGTGCGCGGCCGACCGTTGACGAGGGAGCGGGTTCGCCAAATTCTCCGGGAACGTGCCAGAGCCGCAGGACTGGAACAGCATGTTTTCCCGCATATCCTGCGCCATTCCTTCGCCACGCATCTTCTGGAAAACGGAGCGGATCTGCGCATTATTCAGGAGATGCTGGGCCATGCCGATATTTCAACCACCCAGATCTATACGCATTTGGAGCAGCAGCGGCTGAACTCGATTCATCACCGCTTTCATCCCAGAGGATAGGAACGCTAATTCATCATTCATTCCCATGCCGCGTTTTTTCACATCCTCCCAATCATATCATAATCATTTAAATATTAACGTCTGGAGAATTATTCTACCGGAATTATATTTGGCATTACATATATTATGCGAAGTATAGTTTAGGCAGCATTCTCCCATTCTCATTGGACGGAAAACGCGCTCTGTCACTTGACAAATATGCAAGCATTTCATAGCTTCATTAAATGAGTGGCCCTTGCCTTGTCCGTACCGTTGCCATTTTCATCCTTTTTTCATCTTTTTCCCTTCTTCATGCCGAAGATGAGGAATTTTCCGATATCATGGAACTGGTATCGGAAACGGAGAACTGTTCCGCCAAACTGGCCCGTGACAAAAACGCGACGGAAGAACAGAAGAAGGAAGACAGAAAGCGCAGGAAAATCGGCATTGGAGAAACGGTCACCGTTACCCTGAACTGTAAAAAGCCGTTTCTATTGGAGCCGAAGGATCAAATTCAATGGAAAGTGATTGAAGGCAAAGAGTTGCTTGAAGATGGATTAAAAACAGAAGAAACAACAGAAAAAGCGAAATTTCGGATAAATCCTTGCGCCAGTAAAGAACAAATCCAGCAGTCCGGAGGGAAAGTAGCCATTGAAGTGGAAACCGAACAGGGAACAGCCCTCCCCCGCCCTATCGAATTTGACGTGGTTTTCCCTGAACAGCTTACTGCGGAACATGAAACTTTGGGAGGGATGGTCAAAGGTCTCCCTGCCACAGATATGAATTTTCCTGGTGATGGAGATCCTGACCACGGCGTATCTGCTCAGCTTGTCGTTTCCGTTCATCCCCTAGATGTCTGTTTTAAAGGGATTCGTGTCATTGAAAAAGACAAGGGGTATGCAGGGGCTTCCGGGAGTCTGGCCCAGCCCCATGCAGCGGACAGCGTTTGGAGCGTGGGCCTTGACAACCGTTTTGGATTGCATGACAACATAGGTATAAAATCCGGGGTGAATGGCTATATGCAATGGGATGAAATTCAGGGTTATGATGCCGATGGTCATCCTGTCTATAAACATTCGTATCCTAATGAATTTACATGGAATTGCCTTTTCAGGACATATGGGGGAGATGAAAACAAAGAAGGAATATCCGATATTGCCACGGTTTTTCAGAATTTTTATATAGAGAGTAAAGGAGAAGGATTGTTTTACGCCAGAATCCGTAAATTTCTGGTGGATACCAAGAAGAAGGATGAATGTTCCGTTGAACGGACGTCTGGCGGCGATCATATTTTTAAACCCTGATATATAATTTGACGATGAAGTCTATAATAAAATGTTTCCTGTCTTGTTCCACCTCCGCAGCGCTGTTTGCGGCCTTTTCCTCTGTTATTGCATTTCCTTCGTCCGCCGCTTTTCCGGCAGATTCGCAAGAATTGAGACTCAGCAGGGATTCCGACATTGGAGAACTAAAAAAACTTCTCAATCAGGGAGATCTGGTGAAGTTTTACCAAACAGCCCACACCCATATGGAGCAGCTTGAGTGGAGAGACATCAGAGGGGGAGTTTCCCCGGACAAGCTGGATCGGTTATTGTTGATTGCCCGGCTAGCTTCCGCAGCCCCCCTGTTTAAAGAGAACGAGAACACGCCGTTCGAACAAATGACGCAGGATTTCGATTCGGCAGGAGATATCAGTCTCAAGGGGAAAGTTATGAAAAACCTGCTCATCATTTCCAAAATCAATCTTAGGCAACAATGCTCTGCCGTGAGAAAGAAAGAAGTGGGTCAGCTTTGCTCCATTTACGCGGCAACGATGCTGAAGATGATGAAAGAAGCCTACATTCCTGATTTCGAGGGCTGGAAGAAGGAAATTATGGAGAGCAAAACGGCGGTTTGGAACAAAGAGTTTAACGCCAGGTGGGAGTCCTTCCTGAAAGAAAGAGATGAAAGAAGTGAGCGAGCCAGGAAGGAGCTATCCATACCCTTCAAACAGAGAATGAGACAGCAAAAAACGGAAGAGGAACGAATGAGAGACAGGGAATTTGGGGAGAAAGACGCCGCCTTCATGCAGGAAGCAAGGGAAAAATGGAATAAACGAATGAATCTTGATGTCAGCCTTTCTATGATGGATGGTCGAAACTCCAAAAACAAATCATTCCTCAAATATAAGGGAGGATCCTTATTGCGCATTCTGTTGGACAACTATCCCGGCAAGGCTTCCGAAGTGTTCAAGTACCTGAAGCTGGCAGGGTATGAGGAAGGAGAAATGATGGAGTTTATCGACCAGGAAATGGGAAAAAACAAGGATACGGAGTTCCTGTATCAAAGTTCCTTGGGAAGAAAGTTCCTTAAAGAGAAGAAACAAAAGAAATAATTCCTGCCAGAGCGCGGAAGCATGCCATTTTTAGCCTGCAAGGGTATTTTATCTTTTTGAGATTCCTTCTCTCTTGCCAGATCACCTTTCATCCTTCATAATAAAAAAAGCATGAATACTTTCGTTTCTCTTTGCCTGGTCGGGAGCCTCAGCCTGGGTTCCCTTTGTTATGCGCAGTACATGGATAACGATGCCAAGAAGAAGGTAATCAAGGATTTGGATAATTTGCTCGCTCTGAACAGGTCTGCAGAAACCAAGGTAATCAATGCCGCTATCAGCAAACTGAATTCCGCCGGCAGGGATCCCGGCGCCGCATATGACCTGCTGATCCAGTCCAAGAAGTTTCTGATGGAAACGGAAAAGGAGAAGGACAGGAGCCAGGGGAAGAGCGCCAAAATCGCCTCCAATTCCATGAAGGACTGGATGGATCGTGAAGCGAAGAAGTACCAGGATAAAAATGCCCGTAAAGGATTAATGCTTCAATATCAATGGGGAGTTCTCGTCCTCAAGGCCCGTCTTAAGGAAAATTTAATGAACTCCACCTCCCATTCCACCGGAGGGACAGCGGAGGAAACCCTGGACGTTACGGAGTTCCAGAAGCCGGCCATGGATTTGCTGAATGCCTACCTGTCCGCCTGCTCCGACCCTGATTTTATCGACCCTTCCTCTTCCAAAAATAATAATGGAGCGGCCGGAAGAGCCGGCGCCCGTATTGCGGAACAATCCGTCCTGAATACGGAAGTGGGTGAGGCCCTGGGCATCAGCAGCATGTCTTCCAAGGCTTTCCCGGATTCCATGAAGAACCGGGATGAAATTTTTGACAAGCTGTTTTTCACCGGATACCGGAAGACCCGCAACCTTCCCGCCCTCAGGCAGGCATGGAACAAGAGAATTTCCATGGAAGTGGCTCTGGGAAAAATCAGCCATGCCATTTCTTCCGGAAAGAAGTCCGGCATGCAGGGCCGCATCGCCAATGCGTCCGAAGACGAATTTGACGAGCAGGGAGCCGCCGTTCTGGATCGGCTGCGCTGGCGTTGCGAACTGGATTGCTTCGACTTGGGAGACCAGGCAAACGCCACGAGGAATATGATGACGCTCATCCGAACGACGGTGGATCCCGTGCGCCGGGAACAGGGTATCCGCACCCTCCGGGATAAACTGGTTCAGAGCATGAAGAGCATGATGGATTCTCCGGAAGAAGGGAGCATGGCTGACGGTTCCGCTTCATCCCCTGCTCCGCGCCCTGCCGTGCGCGCGCCCAAAAGGAAGACGCCCTCCACCACGATCACGACCAGCCGTGAAATGGATGATCCCGGTGCCATTGGAACGGATGCGCCGTCACCGCCCAAACCGGATCCAACCCGGAGCGACGATTTTTTTGAAGACGTTTAACGTTCTTCAGACAAAGATGCTGCCCGAACGGCGGTTTCCCTGTTCATGGAATGCACAGAGCATTCTTGACGACCGGAGCCGCCGTTTTATACATTAAGGGCATGTATCAGCCATTTCAATTTTTCATGCCCGCGCAAATCTTTTTCGGCGCGGGTTCTTTGGACAATCTTGGTTCCGCCCCCCTGCCCGGCGCCAAGGCCCTGATCGTCATCGGCGGGACGTCCGTCAAACGCCTCGGGTATCTGGACCGCGTACAGGCTCTTCTGAAAAAACAGGGAGTGGAAAGCGTTGTTTTCGATAAAGTGCAGCCCAACCCCGTGGTGGAGCACGTAATGGAAGCCTCCTCCCTGGCCAGGGAAACAGGCTGTGATTTCGTCATCGGCCTGGGCGGGGGCAGCAGCATGGATTCCGCCAAGAGCATCGCCGTGATGGCGGCCAATCCCGGAACCTACTGGGATTACATCCAGGGCGGTTCCGGCAAGGGGCTTTCCATTCCCTGCAAACCTCTTCCCATCGTCTGCATCACCACTACGGCGGGAACCGGAACGGAGGCGGATCCGTGGACCGTCATCACGAAAGAGGACACGCAGGAGAAGATCGGTTTCGGCTTCAGGGGTACTTTCCCCACCATGTCTATCGTAGATCCGGAGTTGATGCTTTCCGTACCTCCCAAATTAACGGCATACCAGGGGTTTGACGCCCTGTTCCATGCCGTGGAGGGATATATGGCCACAATCGCCTCCCCCATGGGGGACATGTTCGCGCTCCAGGCCATTGAATACATTGCCAAATATCTTCCGCGTGCCGTGAATAACGGGGATGACCTGGAGGCGCGCGCCTATGTGGCGCTGGCCAATACCTATTCCGGGTTTGTGGAAACCATTTCCTGCTGTACGTCGGAACATTCCATTGAACATGCCCTCAGCGCCTTCCATCCTTCCCTGCCCCATGGCGCGGGGCTCATCATGATTTCCTGGGCCTACCATGAAGCCTATGCTCCCTCCTGCCCGGAACGTTACGCAAGAGTTGCCGCAGCCATGGGACTGGAAGCCTCCGTGGACGGTTTCCTGGACGGCTTGAACAGCCTGAAGGAAGCCTGCGGCGTGGACAAGCTGAAGATGTCCGAATTCGGCATTACACCGGATTTATTTGACGAATACGCCAAAACGGCCTTTTCCACTATGGGCAATCTGTTTGAGCTGGACCGTTGCAAGTTGACTCCGGCAGACGTGGTCAGCATCCTGGAGAAATCCTATTCCTAGGAATAAGCCGCCGGGGATCCCATGCCGGGCTGGCTACCGCCCGCCCGGCAGAATTTTTTGCTGTTCCAATGCATTGGGAATGCCGTTAATTTCCATCATGTTTGGGCAACTCCCGGAATTAAAGGGGGGGGAGCGTGGTTCTGCTGGCCGTCTATTTCCATTTCAAGAGTTCCCCTGTAAAACAGCGCGGCAGGCCATGCGCAGCGCCGGGTTTCCATGTTTTTCTTACCGGGCGGCCAGATAGCCCAGGCCAATGGCAAGGAGCCCCCCGGCAAAGCTGATGAGAGTGTAAAGGAAGAAGGCGGAGAAGTTCCCTTCCTTCAACAACAGGAAGGATTCATTCATCAGCGTGGAAAAGGTGGTGAAACCGCCGCACAGGCCTGCGGTAAGAAAGAGCCGCGTTTCCGTATGCGGCAGGTTCCGGTCGAACAAACCGTAGAGGGCGCCCAGGATAAAACATCCCAGCAGGTTGACTGCCGCCGTACCCCAGGGGAACGAACTTGCCGAATTGACCTGGACGAAACGGGCCAGCAGGAAACGCAATATGCCGCCCGCGAAGCTTCCCAGACCCACCATCATCAGCATTTTTATCATAGCGGCTTTTTCTATGTTTGAATGGGAGTGAAGTTTCGGAGCAGATGACGAAAATCCGCCGGGAAAGGCGGGCGGCGAAAAAGGGGGCTTTCTTGTTGATGAAAGAGCAACTGGCCGCGTTCCTGAAAACTGGTCTGGAAACATCCGTGCCCCCTGGTGAAGCCCTTTAACTGGAAACAGACTTCTGCGGAAGCTGTCGGCCAGTATGCCGGCAGAACCCATTTCCTTTAACGCGTGCGGATAAAATACCCTGTTTTTTCCATATCGCCAGCCTTTTTGTTCTTGATTGCAGGGTAAAACCGTATTTCCCTTTTTCCATGTCCCAGCCCCTTCTCGTTACCGGAACCATCGGAATTGATACCATCCTTACTCCCGGCGGCAGGGCGGACGGCGTTCTGGGCGGTTCCGTCTCCTTTGCGGCCGTGGCCGCCCTTTTGTTTGCCGACCGCGTGGATGCCGTCAGCATCATCGGGGAGGATTTCCCCGCCCATTATGAAGCGGCCCTTGAGGCCAAAGGAGTGTGCATGAACGGGGTAGAACGCAAGAAGGGGCCTTCTTTCTCCTGGACCGGGGAATATTTTGACAATATGAACAAGCGGAGGACCGTTTGCGCCAATGATTCCGTGATGCTGGAATGGGATGTGCACGTTCCGGAGCCTTTGAGGAACCATCCGGTTCTGGTTTGCTGCTGCATGGTTCCGGCCCAGCAGCTCAAGTGCATGGAACAATGTCCGGACGCGGCGCTGGTGCTTTCCGATTCCATGGACAAGTGGCTGCGCCGCCAGCCGGAATTGCTGGATGCCGTGATCAGCCGTTCCCATATCACCATGATGAATGAGGATGAGGCGAAGGAATATGCCCAGGCGTCCACCGTCCTGGAAGCCGGGGAATTCCTGCTTTCCAAAGGCGCCGCGTACGCAGTGGTGAAACAGGGGGAATACGGAGCCACGCTTCTGGGCCGGGATGCCGGCGGGAATCTCCGGATGTTCCGTTGTCCCGCCTATCCTCTGAAAACGCTGGTGGACCCAACCGGCGCGGGGGATACGTTTCTGGGGGCTCTGGCCGGCTATTTGTCCACCCTGCCTCCCGGCCTTCCTCCGTTTGAGGAAGTGAGGAGGGGAATTGTGTACGGAACGGTGGCGGCCTCCTTCACCTGCGAGTCCTTTTCGGCAGATGCTCTTCTTTCCATGACCAAAGAGACCTTTCGCCGCCGTCTTGAAGAGTACGCGGAGATGTGCCGCCTGCCTGATATCCGGCTCTTTTCCGCAAGTGACTGTTAAGACGGGATCAGATCTCCTGAAAAGGAGGAAATACCGCCCTTGATTTCGTTTTCCGGTCTCCGTTTTTGCGGGATGTCCGGAATGTTCAGGCAAAGAAAGCCCGGACGCGGAACATGAAAAACCCCGGCCGTGCAAGCCACGCCGGGGTTTCCGTAAAAACAGGGGATGCAGTCGGCGGGATCAAGCATCCTGAAGGCCGAATTTAAGCTCGGCTTCCGAAACCACCTGTCCGTTCACCAGGCAGCGTGCCGTCGCCTGGCCGATGTTTCCGCGCATCTTGGTCAGCTCCGCTTCAATGATGAGCGTATCGCCGGGAACCACGACGCGGCGGAATTTTACCTTGTCCGCACTCATGAAGTAACCGAGCTTGCTGGCATTGCCGGGCTGGCGCAGCATGACGATGGAGGCCACCTGGGCCATGGCTTCCACCTGGAGAACGCCCGGCATGACCGGATGGCCCGGGAAGTGGCCCTGGAAAAAGAGTTCGTTCATGGTCAGGTTCTTCAGACCCCGGCACTTGGTTTCTCCTTCAAAACCGATAATGCGGTCCACCATCAGGAAGGGATAGCGGTGCGGCAGAAGGCTCATTACTTCGTTGATGTCCAGCACGGCGTCTCCGTACGGCACGTTGACGGGATTGGGAGCCATTTGCTGGTTGCGGTGGTGTTCCTTCTTGAGCTTGGCCGTGAGTTCAGTGTTCGGGCCGTGGCCCGGCTTGATGGCGATGACGTGGCCCAGAATGGGCTTGCCGCACAGGGTCAGGTCCCCAATAAGGTCCATGGCCTTGTGGCGGGCGAACTCATTGATGAAACGCATGGGTTCCTTGCTCATGAGCTCCTCGCCGCGGATGACCACGGCGTTTTCCAGGCTGCCGCCCTTGATGAGGCCCTTTTCCAGCAGGGGCTTGATGTCTTCGTAGAACGTAAAGGTGCGGGCCGGGGCCAGTTCCTTTTCATACGTTTCCGGCGTGATGACCGCGTCAAAGTACTGGGTGATGCGGTTTTCCGGTCCCACGCAGGTGACGGAAACGCGGAATTGCTTGGAGGGGAGAATGGTCAGGATGGAACCGCCCTTGGTTTCAATGGTGACGGCCTCGCGCACTTCCAGATAGCGGCGCGGCACATCCAGTTCCACGATGCCGGCGCGCTTGATCAGTTCTACGTAGGGGGCCGAGGAGCCGTCCCCGATGGGAGGTTCGTTGGCGTCCATTTCAATGACGGCGTTGTCAATGCCCATGCCCGTGAGGGCGGAGAGAATGTGTTCCACGGTATGCACCTTGACGGAACCTTCAGCCAGGCTGGTGGCGCGTTCCACAGTCTGCACCTTTTCCACGTCCGCGCTGATGAAAGGCTGGTCCGGAATGTCCACCCGGCGGAATTTAATGCCGAAGTCGGCGGGAGCCGGTTTCAGGGTCAGGGTAACGGGCTGCCCCGTATGCAAAGAGGTACCGGCCAGGGAGGCCGGAGAGCCGACAGTTCTTTGGTTTCCACATGCCATGCGGGGATGCTAGTGAATGAGCTTCCGTTTGGAAAGCACGAAATCACGGATTTTCCTTTAAATTCGGGGAAGAGGCGGTATTCCGGCGTGTCATTCCGGAAAGAAGTGGATAAAGGGCGCTTGAAAAAACGCCGCTCACCCGGTAGTGATGTTCCATGCACATCACGGCAGGCCTCCGCATTTCCCGTGCATTTATTCTCGGCGCCGGGCTGGGTACCCGCCTGCGCCCTCTCACCGGCATTCTGCCCAAGCCGCTGATTCCCTTTTTCCATGAACCCCTTATTCTGCATTCCATGCGCCGATGCTACGATTGCGGCATACGGGAGTTCATCATCAACACCCACCATCTGGCGGCGGCATGGGACAAGGTGTTCCCTGAACATTCATGGAACGGCTGCCCCGTTCATTTCAGCCATGAACCCTTGCTGCTGGATTCCGGCGGCGGCGTCAAAAAGATAGAGCCCCTGGCTTCCCCGGAAGAACCGCTGCTGGTGGTGAACGGAGACATGGCGGCCACATTTGACCTGGGCCGCCTTCTGGAGGAGCATTTGAGCCGCCGCCCTCCCGTGACGCTGGCCCTCCGCACCTCCGGAGACAAGAAAAACGTGGGATTTGACTTTTCTTCCGGCCTGGTGACGGATATGAGGCACGCCCTGGGCCGCGACTCCGGCTCCTGCCAATTTACCGGCGCGTACTGCATGGAGCCGGAAGTATTCGGGCGCATCCCTTCCGGGGAGGCCGTTTCCATTATTCCCCTGTTTCTGGATTACATCCGGGAAGGGCGCCTGCGCGGCATTCTGGCGGACGACGGGTTGTGGATGGACATGGGAACGCCGGAGGCCTACCTCCAAGCCCATCTGGATTTCCCCTCTCCTGTTCCGCGCATCCACCCCCGGGCCCGGGTGTCCCCCCGCGCCTTTACGGACAGTAATTGCGTGATAGGTCCCGGCGCAACGGTAGAGGAAGGCTGCCGCCTGCAAGGCTGCGTTGTCTGGCCGGGCGTACGCGTGCCTTCAGGCACCTGCGCGGAACGCCGGATTTTCTACTGTTCCCCCAACGGTTATTGACCATGCTTTTGCTGCGCCTTCTTCCCCTGATATTGTGCTTTTCCGGCCTGGTTCACGCGGAACACCGCGTTTTCACCAGGAAGGACGGCTTTTTGTCCATGCGGGACAAGCTGAACGTGTATTTTTTCCGTTCTGATACGCACCGTCTGCTGGTGAGGGACGAAGGAAGCGTCAAAACGCCCCGGCACGGTTCCCTGGACAAGGCCATGAGGAAAAGCCCCTGCGTGGCCGGCGTCAACGGAGGGTTTTTCAGTGCGGACGCGGAGGGAACGCCCCTGGGCCTGGTCATTCAGGACGGCAAACGGCTTTCTCCGCTGGCTACGGGATCCTTCGCCGTTTCCGGAGTCGTTTATGAAGGAGGCAGAAGCGGATTGACCCTGGTTCGCAGTTCCGTGCTGAAACGCATGAAAAAGCTTCCGGCCATGCAGGCAGCCATCCAGGGAGGGCCCTTTCTGGTGGAGAACGGCTCCGCCGTAAAAGGGCTTAACGCGAAGAAGTCCACCTACCGCACTTTCATTGCCACGGACGGAGGAAAAAGGTGGTGCATCGGCGTTTCCTCCTCCCTGACTCTGAAGGAACTGGCAGCCTGGCTGGCGACTCCCGGAGCATTGGGGAATTTCCGGGTGGAAACGGCCCTGAATCTGGACGGAGGCTCTTCTTCCGCCTTCTGGTGCCATGAGACAGGCATTTCCTACCCTGCGTTCAAACAGGTCAGGAACTATCTGGGCGTAGCCCCCGCGGAACGCCGGTAAACACCATCCTCCACGGGGCCGTGAACGCGTTTCCCTGCGCCTATCCTGCGCAGCAGCAGAACCACGAACGCCAGGAAACAAACCAGAACGGCCCAGTCGCCCAACATGGCGTACAGGGTTATTTCCGTACAGCCCACAGGCAATGTGGCGGTCATCACCCCTCTGGTAAACGGAGAACCGGAGGAATCCCGCAAATCCGCAATAACCGCGCCATTGGGGGCCAGAGCCACGCTTACGCCGGTATTGGCGGCACGGATCATGGAGCGGCGCAGTTCAATACAGCGGAACGCCGCATTGCGCCAATGCTGTTCATTGGCGCAGGAACGGTTGAACCACCCGTCATTGGTCACGTTCACCATTAACTGGGGTTCCTGCCGGACGAAGCGGCGCACCCAGCTTCCCACCACATCCTCAAAGCAGACCAGCGGAATAACGCCCACCGTAGAGGGGCTTCCGGGACGGATGGGCACGGGAACGGGGCTGGAGGAACGCCCGGGCGTATAATTCAGGCCCATGGCTGTTCCGGCGGAAGCCTCAAAGGCTTTTTCCAGAAACGGGAATGTTTCCCGCATAGGGATGTATTCACCGAAGGGAACCAGCATGGCCTTGGCGTGAGGACGGGCTGTGGAATAATCCCCCTCAAAGACGGTAAGGCAGTTGTAAGCCCGCACCACACGCCCCTCATCAGACAGGTAAATGTCATCCGTGCCCGTCAGCAGGATAAAATTGCATATCCCGTTCCGGAGGGCCTGGACGTAATCCTCTTCCACGCTCAGAAAGTTGACATTGTCCTGATTGGGGAAGCGTTCCCCTGTGGAATCACGGTAAAATGTGGAAATGGGGAAGGAACTTTCCGGCCAGATGACCCATGCCGGCATATCCAGGGAGGCTTCAGCGCCGTTTTTGACCGCCTGTTCCAGAGCGCGGTTTTGAAGATCCAGCATTCCCTGTTCCGTCATGTCCAGCAAAGCCCGGTAAATGCTTCCCCGGTTGGCCGGATCCCATTTTTCCTTCTGGCTCAGATTCAGCTGCACGGCCATGACGGGAACGGTAAGCCTGCCGTTTCCCGTAACCGCGGCAGACTGGGGGGAGTAACGGGCCGTCCAGCACACGCCGACGACAAACATGGTTAAAAGAACCGCCACCAGGATGAAAAAGTCCCAGGGAACGGTACGTCTGCCTTCATGGACAATCATGGTTCCGGCCCGGCGGCAAACACGCCAGAGCCAGACGGAAAAGACGGCCGGAATAAAGGTCAGCGCCGTCACGCCAAAGTATTCCGCCCATTGGGCCAGCGGATTTCCGTACAGGGCCACTCCCAGATTGTTCCAGCCGAAACCCGGTATCAGCCAACCCCGCCCCCATTCCAGGCATACCCATAAAGCGGCGCCCGCCAGAGCGGCGGAAGCACTGGGCAATATGTCGCCCATGGCCCAGGCTTTCCAGGCGGCCCGACGTTCCTTTGCCGCCAGCTTCGCATCAGGCAGCGGCCGGGCGTCCGGACGGAAGAACACTCCCATGACCAGAGCCCAGAGGCCGGGAAACAGGCCTCCATAAAAAATCATCAGGGGAATATAGCCCAGCGTGCTGACTTCATTGACCCACCAGAAGGAGATGCCGTAAAATACCACGCCAAATACCCAACCATACAGGGCGTACGCCAGAATTCCCCTTTTCCCCTCCCGTCTGCGGCCGTACCACAGGGCTGTCAGCAAAGGCAGGAATCCTATCCATACGCACCCGCTCCAGTCCACCGGAATAAAGGCGCAGGCCATCAGAATTCCGGAAAAAGCGGCCAGCAGCAGCCCTGCCCACACGGGCAGGAGACGAGGGAGAGAAGCAGGTGGGATATTCATCGTGAAAAGCCTTTTATTCCGGGAACGGGAATGCTGCCATTGTCTCCCATGCTGACTCATTCCTGCAACAAAAAAGATTGCAAAATTTACTCAAATGCGGAAATAGTGGGCGCAGTTCATACAACCCATCATACACAATGGCAGATATCGACGAAAAAACACCTCTAAACGTCCCCGGCAAATTTTACGTGGACAGTTCCTGCATTGACTGTGACCTTTGCCGCGAAACGGCTCCGGAAAACTTTGGACGGGATGACGATGAAGGAGTATCCTATGTCAAGAAGCAGCCGGACAACGACGAAGAGCTGAGCGCCTGTGAGGAAGCCCTGGAAGGCTGCCCCGTGGAAGCGATTGGCGACGACGGCGAATAATATTCCCCCATATATTATTTTAACCGCCCGGGGCTGTTGGTATTCAACGCTCCGGGCTTTTATTTTCCCCCTATGTCCTCCCCCTGGTTTCCCTACACGCCGGACAGAGACCGTCCGGATCCCCACGCCTCTCCCGTCCGGTATGATTATCTTTCCCGTGACGAACAGGAGGTGAGGCAGGCGCTGGCGGACTGGTTCCAGATATCCCCCGCCGCCAGTGAAACACGTAACCTCCATACGGCGGAATCCCTGCTGGGGGATATTCTGTCCAAGCTTCCTCTGGACGGAGACGGCATGGATCCCGAATTGCTCCGGGAAGGATGGCTGAAAGCTGCGGGGCCATTCCTGGGCCAGCAATCCAACCTTCTTTCCATTGTCAAGGGAGTGGCCACCATTCAGGTGCTTCAACCGGCCATGCGCTACCATCTCCAGCAGTGGCAGGGAGCCCTGCTGGGGAAACTGAAAGACCAGTTCGGCAAGGACGCCGTCCATTCCATCCGCATACGGATAGGATAATCTTACACTCTGAGGAATGTCCTCTTTTGCCAGTTTCCGTGAAAGATTATTTATCATCCACGTGTAATATTTGCCATGCGATTATCCCTTTCCGCGCCTTTGCTGGCTTCCGGCCTGATGCTTTGTTTTACCCCCTCCCATGGAGACTGGACATCCCCGCACCCTCTCCAGCAGGAAAAAGACGCTCCGGTCCCACTGATTCCCTTCCCGTCCCAGGTGGACTGGAAAACGGGAACATGCCCTAAAAAGGCTCCCGTTTCCGTGAAAAAAAATGCGTCCCTGTCCAAGACGCTGGGCAAGGAAGGGTATGAACTGCGGATCCGCCCCAACGGCATTCTGATTACGGCCGCTGACAATGCGGGCGTTTTTTATGCCCGCAGAACGCTGGACCAGCTGGGAGCCAGGGGAGATTACCCATGCTGCGACATCCAGGACAGCCCCGCGTTCGCCATCCGGTGCTTCATGCATGACGCAGGCCGCCATTTCCGGCCTGTTGAAACACTCAAGGCGGATATTGATGAAATGGCCCGGCTGAAAATAAACGCTTTTCACTGGCATCTGACTGATTACCCCGCATGGCGCATTCAGTGCAAAAAGTACCCTGTTTTGAATGATCCTTCCAAGAGGATTCAGGGACGGGACGTTAACGGCACCTACTCCTACGACCAGATACGGGACTTATTCCGCTACGCCAGGGAGCGCCATGTCCAGATTATTCCGGAAATCGATATGCCCGGGCACAGCACCTATTTTAAAAACTGCTTTGGCTTCCCGATGCATGATCCCAGAGGCATCAACATTCTGGAAGAACTGCTGGAAGAATTTTGCAGGGAAATTCCGGCGGAAATGTCTCCCTACCTTCATATAGGAGCGGATGAAATCCGCATTCCCAACGGAAAGCAGTTTGCGGATCGGATGGCGGCCAAGGTCAAATCCCTGGGCCGGCAGCCCATCCAATGGGCAGGCAACAATGACCTGCCTGTGTCCGGAGACAGTTATGCCCAGCTGTGGAATGACGAAAATTCCGTAGGCCTGCCGGATCCAGCCAGGCAGAAGAATCCCTATTTCGACTCCACGGCAGGATACGTCAATTCCTTTGATCCCGGCATTCTGGTGCGCAGGAATTTCTTCCGCCAGTCCTGCGGAACGGCCAGGGGAAACAACCATTCCCTGGGCGTCATTCAGTGTCTATGGCCGGATACCCGGGTGGAGAACAAAAAAAACATTCCTGTCCAGAGTCCCCAGTGGCCTGCCATGTTCGCCATGGCGGAACGCAGTTGGAAAGGAATTCCAGAGGATGGTTCCCGTTTTTCCGGCAGTCTGCCGGAAAAGAACACGGAGGCTTATCAGGCCTTCTCTCTGTTTGAAAAACGCATGGAAGCCCTGGCCGGAAGCAGGCCTTTCCCTTACTGGAGGGATTCTTTTGTGGAATGGACGGTATTCGGCCCCGTTCCGCAGGACAGGCAGGAAGAAGTAAGAAATAACCTGCTGGCGGGCAAATCTCCCGCAGGATTGTCTTCCATCCAGACGCGCGGAGGCAATTTGTATTTCCGTACCCGTGCGGGTGCGGAGGGTCTATTTTCCAAGACAAAACCGGGGAATACGGTCTGGGCGGAGACGACGTTTCACTCACCCGTGGAGGGCACCATGCACGCTATGGTGGGGTTTGACGCTCCGGCCCGTTCCACACGGCGCTGTTCCGGAGTACCGGCTGCCGGGGAATGGTCCCAGTGCGGCACCAGAATATGGGTAAACGGCAAGGAAATGAAAAATCCCCAGACTTACAAACTGGCAGGCCAGCGGCGTTACGAAAAGCATACATGGAATTCGCCCGCAAATGAAATACCCTTTGACAACGAGGAATTCTGGTGGGCCCGGCCTCCTGTTCCCTTTCAAGTGAAGGCCGGGGAAAACAAAATCCTGATAGAACAACCGTACACAGGAGAATTCCAGTCGTGGGGAGTCAGCTTCATTCCGGTGAAAAAAGCGGGAGACCGCTGGATTGCCGACCCAAGCTATTATGCCAAACCCAGGAGAGAGAAACAGGATGACGTCTCTCCGGTGCCATCAAAGTAAGCGACAAGGAACACTCCCGGCGGAGCTTTCCGTCCGTTGTTCCAAAGGTCATTTTCCCCCGCTCATCAGGACGAGGGAACAGGGGAAACAGCGTTTGAGGAATACGTAAACGCTCCGCGCCATCATGTAAACCGCGGGAACCAGGCACCACCACGCCCAGGCAGGCCAGGGGGAGGGGAAACAGCTCTCTACGCCCATCAGGACTATCAGAACAAAAATATGGGAACAATACACGAAAAAGCTGCCGGACGCCCACCGGGCCAGCTTTTCCGACCAGCCGGGGCTGACGGCTTTTACAATAATTCCGAAGCTGAGGAAGGCCAGAACGATCAATCCGGAAAAAGAGCCGTCCGCAATCAGGAAAGAGTCCGTACAGCTTGCCCAGACAAGAACCACGGAGGCTAAAAGAATGGAACCATGCACGGCAAGGGGCATGTTGCCCCAGCGGTTCAGACAGCCCGGTGCGGCAGACGCCAGCATAACGCCGAGCGCAAAATCACCAAACATGTACGGACTGGGCCATGCCAGGGAGTCGTCCCACCGGTGCAGAAGCAGGCAAAACAGGCCAAAGGCGTAAAGAGCTGGACGGAAACGAGAGAGCAAAAACGCAGCCAGGGTAAACATCATCAAGTCTCTCAGGAACCACATCGGGGTCAGCATGGGACATGTTCCCAGCCCAAACACGGAAGCCAGAGAACCAGGGGCAAGAGGCATGCCCGCCGCCAGCCAATAGGCCGCGCACCAGAAAAGATAAGGCCGCAGCAAAACCAGCAGGCGGCGGCCCGCCCACGTTCCGGCTCCCTGTTCATCAAGGCCGGAGGCGGAAAAATACCCCGCCAGCAGGAAAAACGTCGCCAGCGCCGGACCAATCAACCATTGGTTGGGAGGAAACCCCATGGAAGGGACGTGCTGCATGATAACCACCAGCGTCGCCAGCAGCCGTGCAATCTCCACCCAGGGCAAACGAGGGTGAATTTCTTTACCGGACGCGGGGGAGACGGTCATGACAGCCCCATTCTGGATGATTGTTTTGAAAAAGCACTATTTTTTATTGATTTTATAGACGAAAAGCGGCCTTATCAACCTTCACAGGCATCGTATTATGGAAAATACCTGAAAATGATTTTTTTCTCATATTTTCATTTACGGCTTTATATTTCCATATGGGAAATAACACGCATTCCGAGCGCAAGGCTGCATCAATATACACTCCCGCACTGGATATTCCCGGATTTTGCCGAAACAGCTGCTGCCACACCACCTGCATTGATAAATGATGAAATTCATCTGCCATATTGCAGTGCTCCCGGATGGTTCTCCCATTGCAATTCCGTATTTTCCATTCATCAATGCCGTATGTCGCGAACGCCTCCCCTTCCCTGCCCGATGATTCGTAAAATCATCAGCGGCTCCTTTGGGGAATCAGGGCTGAAGCTGCCGCAAGGACCTGAAGGCCCACAAAGAGGAAAAACCAGAACCAGCCACCTTCCACAAAACCGTAGGAGTGCAGGCCAATCCCCATGAGGTTGACACCGAACCACCCCCAGGCTGCTACGATATTTCCGAGCGAGGCAAGAACGAGGAAGCCTTGACAGGAACAGACGTGTAAAAGGCGGGCATGGAGGGTGCAGGAGCACCAAAGGAGTGTCATTAAGGCACCGTTTTCTTTAGGGTCCCATCCCCAAAACCGTCCCCAGCTCATGTCAGCCCAGATGCCGCCGAGCATTGTCCCCAGAAAACAAAAGAAGAGCGCCACGAGAAGGATGCGATAGACTCCGCAGGCCCCGGCTTTCAGCCCCTTTTCACCCTGTCCGAAGAAACGGGCCACCAGATGATATGAGGCTAAAAACCCGGCAAAAAAAACACTTCCGTAGCCTATCATGATGGTCATTACGTGCATGGTGAGCCAGAAATTCGAATTGAGAACGGCACGCATCATGCCCATGGTATCGCCGCTGTAGGGCAAATTCATGGCTACCAGCAGTGAGAGAAGGCCGGAAGCGCAGGCGACCGCGGCAACAGGAAGCTGACGGCGGAGAATATAAAGCGTCCCGCCGAATAATGAGGCTACCACGCCCGCAAAGACGACCGAGGAATACAAATTGGTAACCGGGGGGCGCGATTGAATGTACATGCGGGCCGCAATGCCGAATAAATGCCATAATACCGCCATACACAGGAAGACCGTCGCAAAATGCAGCAATGCCTTCCGCCGCTTGAGAAACAGAGAGACTACGAAACAAACCAACGACATGCCGTAGAGAAGGAAGCCTCCAAAGAAGGGTTCGAGAGCATTGATGCAATGCTCGAAATGCAGTTTGAAAGAATCCATGGGCAGTATTGACTCCAATTCCCCGGAAAGTTGACGCAGAGTCTCTGCAGCAGTAGATTCATCTCCGGCAACATAGGCATCGCAGGCTGCGGCATAGGCTTTCAGGGCGGTCCGCCCGGCGGGACTGAGATTTTTTTCGAGCAGAGCAGCAGCCGGAGTCAGGTAGCTTCCCTCATGTGGGATTACTCGCAGGGCCACATTCGGGTCCGCTTCTTCTACCTGCACAAGAGTCTGGAGGAATTGAAAATAGCGATTGGCACGGTAGAGCCGGTCAAGCGAGGGATGGCGTTTTTCGCGTTCAGCGGCTTCAAGCTCTGCTGAAGCTTCAACCATAGCTTCATGCCATGCATCAAGCGTCCCCAAACAGCCCGATGTCCCCTCCAGGCGGAGAGCGAGCGCAACGCCGGCCTGCTCATAAACGGCGAGTGCGCCCAGTACGGCTTCCGCGGCATGGGCCTGATGAGAATTGCCCCGCAGAGAGCCGCGCAGCAGGCCAGCCTTCTCAACTGCATCGGCATAGGAAAAATAACGGCCTCGTCCGCCAAGGAATTTGACCATATCCCTGTTATCCGAACGCAGAAAAGGTTCTCCGGCCATGTTTGCCGGGCAGGCGTTTAATGCCAGCAACCACTTCACCGGCCCGGTCCGAGAGCCTCCAAGATTCACCGACGTGCGGCCGCTTGCCAATTTAAGGGAATCCGCCGCTGCGCTTGAAACCGGCATCACTCGGCCAGCCTTCAGGCAGGGCAGCGCTCCGGGTGAGGGTATCCCTATGCCGTCAAATGAGGGGAAAGAATCTCCTATCCCCTGAAAAAGAGGCGATAATGCAATCACAAGAGCAACAAAAAACGCCGTAAATAAAGTAGTTTTATACTGCATGTTTTTTTCGGGCACGCAGGGTTGAGAGAAAAATCAGCAGTACACCAGCAAATACGCCGGGCACCGATATCCACGGAAGAAAGCGTACCGGATTGCGTACGGCTGCAATCACGCTCGTGCGGCCCTCATTGGCGTAACTGCTCTGGTAAAAAATCCAGCCTCCAAAAGTGACGGGGGCATTCATGCGGATAACCGTTTCCGTGCTTTCCCCGCCGCGCATGAAGCAAATCTCGCTCGAAAAGCTGCTGGGAATATCGCTTCCCGTCCATGTCCGGGCATCAAATTTTTTCAGCTCTACTGAAAAACCAAGGGGAATGTTTTTCCTCCCATTCCCTTCGCCTACCAGTACTTCGTGTGAGACCTCTCCTGCATCCAGGACGAGTATTCCCTCCGTACGCAGAAAATACTGCAACGCTCCCGCCAGAATCAGCACTATCAGAAAGGCATGCGTGAGGATCACGCCCACGCCACGCAGTGTGAAGCGAGCACGCCGGAAAACAGACGCCGAAATATTCAATACGGCCAATGCCCCTACGCCGGCGCCGCCAATCAGAGGAATCATTCCGAAGGAAAGGCAGCCCCAGCTTTCAAAATACCTGGCCTGCACGGCGGAAACACCTATCAACCGCGCCTCAAGAGTGCCGAGAAAAATGAGCAGCACGGCGTAGGCCATCAGCGCACACGCAAGACGGGGAGATGCCATCCACTGCAAAATTTTCTTCATCAGCAGGACCTGAATGAAAAAGGGCCGCACGCCTCTGCCGCTCCAGCCGGGAAACGGAAGCATAGGTCGTGCGGCCTGCTTCGTGATGAATAAGGACGGAATAATTATTTTTTGTCCGTGAAGGCAGCTTCCACTTCAGAGATCATCTTGTTCAGAGAAATGATGCCGCCGCCGGAAAGATACCATACCTGCGGGTCAAGCAGGATGATGGCGCCGTTTTTAGCCGCCTTCGTTTTGTTCACAAGCACATTGTTGAGGACATTCGGATTTTTGGCCGAACGGCCGATAGCAACCGAACGGTCCACCACAAAGATGATATCGGGATTGAGCATGGCAACGTATTCATAAGTCACCTGCTGCCCATGAACCCCCACCTTGATGTTTTTATCGGCCTGGGCCACCCCCAGGGCATCGTGCACCAACCCGAAGCGGGAACCCGAACCGTAAGCGCTTACCTTGCCGTCGTTCGTGAGGAGAACGAGAGCTTTCTTGCCGCTGGCCTGGGCCTTGTCTTTCGTACGGGTTACGGCTTCATCAATGTTTTTGACGGCTTCGGCTGCCTTTTCGGGCACGCCGAACACTTCACCCAGAAGCCTGATGTTTTTCTTGGCTTCCCCCAGCTGATCCTTGGCCAGAATATCGACCAGGTAAACGGGGGCGATAGAGGAAAGTTTCTGATAATAATCCTGCTGACGTCCTGAAATAATAATCAAGTCCGGCTTGAACGCATTGATGGTTTCAATATTGAATTCCTTGACCGTTCCAAGATCCGTATATTGTTCTCCGGAGAATTTGGAGAGGTAAGGAGGAAGGAATTTTTTGGGTAAAGCCAGCGCGGGAGTGACGCCCAGTTCGCTGATGGTCTCAAGCGAACCGTAGTCCAGCACGGCGACACGTTTCGGATTGACCGGAAGCTCGACCGTGCCCAGCGTGTGCGTGGCGGTGATCGTTTTGGCTTCATCTGCCGCGGCCATGGAAAGACCGGGAAGAATCAATGCGGCCAGAAATGCGGTGATTGTTGTTCTCATATTATTTTTTATTGTTTGTTGTTTTGGGAATTTAAGGAAATTCTATTCATAGTATACGCATATCTTTTTATCACCATAGGGTTCTATGGCGATATCCATACCGTAAATATCACGCAGCACATCTGTCCGGATGATATCTTCCGTCGGCCCTTGATGGCACAGGACTCCGTCCCTGAATGCCACCACGTAATCCGCATAGAAAGAGACAAAGTTAATATCATGAATTACGATGCAGATCGTCTTGCCCTGCTCCCGCACCAGGGAACGCAGCAGTTTCATAATGCGCGCCGCACGATGCATATCAAGGTTGTTCAAAGGTTCATCGAGAAAGATGTACTTCGTGTCCTGTGCAATGGCCATGGCAATATAGGCCATCTGCCGCTGGCCGCCCGAAAGTTCATCAAGGTAGCAATGGCGCAAATCGGCAATCTCGGTAAGTTTCAAAGCCTTTTCGATTTGCAGAAAATCCTGATTTTCCAGGCGGCCGCGGGAATGAGGGAAACGTCCGAAGCGAACCAGTTCCTCGACCGTGAGCCGCGCCGGAGTATGGAGGGTTTGCCCCAGGATGGTGAGGGTTTTGGCTAGCTCCCGGGAATCCCATTTCCTGAGTTCCCTGCCATCAATGGATACAGAGCCTTCTGTGGGTTCCAGAAGGCGGCTGATAATGTTGAGCATCGTGCTCTTTCCGGCGCCATTGCTGCCGATAAAGGCCACCATCCGATCAGAGGGAAGCCTCGTGCTGACGTGCCTGAGCACGAAGGTTTCACGGTATTTTTTGGAAATGCCTCGTATCTCAATCATATACGTTTAATTTTCATGATCAGGTAGATAAAGTAAACCCCGCCAACGAAATTGATGATTACGCTCAGGGGCACGGAGAAGTTGAGCCACCGTTCGGTAAGCAGCATGCCGAAAGTCAATGCAGCTACGCCCACGAGAGCCGTGCCGGGCATGAGGACAATGTGGCGGTAGGTCGGGAATATGAAGCGGGCAATGCTCACGATGAGAATGCCCAGGAAAGTCACCGGCCCTACGAGCACCGTCGAGGCCGAGGCCAGAATAGAGACGATCATCAGGGAGCGCAGCACCACCCATTTGTAGTTCACGCCCAGCGTAATGGCCGTGGAGCGGCCCAGCGTAAGCACATCGAGCTTCCTGAGGTCGCAAACCAGCCAGATGACCGCCGCGGCGATCACAAGCCCCGCCGTAAACAGCAGTTCTTCATTAATGCGATTGAAACTGGCGAAAAGACGCCCCTCAAGTATGGCAAATTCACTCGGATCTATCAGCACCTGCATGAAGTTCGACAAGCCTCCGAAGGTTATGCCGAAGATCATGCCTACCAACACCACAAAATAAATATTGCCGCCATTCTGTCCACGGAACATGTAGAAAAAAATACCCGTAGATACGCAGACCATCAACAACAGGGCTCCCATGAAACAGAGCGGGCTCTGCATGGTCGTCAACTGTGTGCTGCCCACAAAGTAGAGCACGAGCGTCTGCAGTAATACGTAGAGGTTATCCAGCCCCATTACGCTGGGCGTGAGGATATAGTTGGTTGTAATCGTCTGGAAGACGACTGAAGACAGCCCCACGGCCGTTCCTACCAGCACCAGCGCAATAACAATAGGAATGCGGCGGGCCATGTTAAAGTCCCACGTTTCGGGGGTCATCCCCTGAAAGACATATACGAGCGCCAGCCCCACGCAGAGCAGACCCAGAATCAGGAAGGCCGGGAACGCGCGACGCCGGCCGGCAGCATTGCGGAAGGCATCATCTTTTTGATGTTGAATGGAATCAGGCATACGTTTTTCTATGGAAGAGCATGGCCAGAAATACAGCACCGCCGACCACGCTCAGGATAACGCCGATGGGGATTTCGAAGGGGGCGATAAGCATGCGCCCTGCCACGTCGCAAACAAGAACAAGCATGGCCCCCAGCCAAGCCGTATCAAACAAGATTTTCTTCACGGCATCCCCCCGGAAAATGCTCACGATATTGGGCACGATCAATCCGATGAAGGGGAGGTAGCCTACCTCCACAATCGTGATTGAGCTGATGATGGATACTATCACCAGTCCCATGCGCATGATGCTTGCGTGGTTCAGCCCCAACGCCACCGCGGCATCACGCCCCATGCCGGCAATCGTAAAGAGATCGGCATAAACATAGGCCAGCAGCATCAACGGGATGCTGGCATAGAGCAATTCATAATTACCCTCAATGACAAGGGAGAAACTCCCCTGCAGCCATGACGCCATATTCTGTACAATATCAAACTGGTAGGCATAAAAAACGGCTCCGGCATTCACCACGCCGCCCAGCATGATTCCTATCAAGGGCACCAGAATGACATTCTGGTGCCGCACGCGCGCAATCACCGCCAGAAAGCATGAGGTGCCTATCAGAGAAATCACGAAGGCGGCCCCCACGCGCCAAATGGGAGAGGCTCCGGGCAGATAAAGGATGGCGACCATTACCCCAAAGCGGCACCACTCCATCGTGCCTGCCGTGGTCGGCGACACGAAGCGGTTATTGGTGATGCGCTGCATGATCAAGCCGCTGATGGCCATGCTGCTGCCTACCACGAGAATGCTGCAGAGGCGCGGAATGCGGCTTTGCAACATGATCTCCCACCAGAACTGCAGTTGCTCGCCATCCATCCGCCACAGGTCGGACAAGGACACTTGAGCTGCCCCAATAAAGAGCGAATAAAAGGCAAGGCCAAGCAGAAAGCTCCACTGAATGATTCTGAATGCCATTTTCTCAGGCTTTCAACACGGCTGCATCAAGTTCCATTTCAAACAACAGATTGTCCCGGCACACATCGGCCTGTATGCCGATGCAGGGCATGATGGCGAGGCCGCGGCGCAGAGCTATTTTTTCGTAGTGAGGGGCATAATCCTTGTCTTTGAAATAGGCTACGGAGCGGACGACATCCTTCCAGCCCATGCCGCGTGATTTCAGGATGGCTTCAATCACGTCCAGCGAGAGCTCTGTTTGTTTGTCGATATCGCCGAGATGTACGGATTCGCCGCCAGGGGCAATGCTGGCCGTGCCGGAGACGATGACTTGCCGGAAGAGAGGGTGATCCACTTCTACCGCACGGCTGAATGAGCTGCGGTAATCCTGAGCCGAACATTGCAGAGGCGAAGGGATATCTTTTACCGTCACACGGTCGCCCTTAGGCCGAATGGCAAATACGCGGGCCGACAAGGCCGCATGTTCCCGATTGCCGGAACCAATCCCCGTACTGGCCGGAACCAGACGATCAAACACGCCGCGGCTTTCAAAAAATGTGTCGCGGGCGCGGTTGAACTCTTCATACCAGTCCAGCAGGCGGTTGTTGTAAAACCATGTGCGGACCACGTGGGAAAAATCCATGCCGGCCCGGTTCAGCGCTTCTTCCATCTGCCGGAATACATCCAATGTCTGCTCAGTCCGTCCGGCTGTCCGGTCGCGGGGCGACAAACCGCCCAAAACGGCATACTCGGCATATTCATCCTCATAAAAAACCCCGGCGGTGCGGCCATTAAACTCAATCGCCCGGGCATTTATCCCCTCCACCGCGCAAATTTGCATGCCTCGATAGAAGGATGCGCCCGTTTTCGTACCCAAAAAGGCAGTCATCCCCGCCCCGGGCACCGAGGAGAGATCCAGATCAGCGCTGCCGTACACTTCCGGGCCAATCCACCGAAGACCGCTTTTTTCAGCTTTTTGGAGTAATTCGGCATGCTCGGCCAACTGCCCAGGTTCGCTTCCGGCAAGCGTAATGAATTGCAGAGATGCGCCTTCGCCGCCCAGCGGGAGCGACTTGACGGAAACACCTTTGTTTTTTTCCAGGTTGCAGGTCATGAGTATATTATTTTTTTAAAGTGCTTTCAGGAATTGAATCAGTTGGCCGCGCTCTTCGACGGAGAGATGGCGGAACATTTCACGGGAGAATTCGCTTTCACCGAAATGCCACAGGATAGCCTCTTCAAAGTCGCGTGCACGCAGGTCATGGAACATATCTGTATGATTGGCGGTTTTGTGCATCAGCCCCCTTCCCCAGAGGGGCGGCGTACGCCAGAAACGAGAACGTCCGCGATTGATTTCCCCCATATCGTGACGCAGCATATCCGTATAGGGGCGGATGGTCTGGTTTGCATAACCGGGAAGCGGCTTATATTCCCCCGTTGTCCATTCAGGCTTGTGGCAACCGGCACACCCCAGTTTATTGAAGAGTTCCTGTCCGCGGCGCACGTCAGGCTTGTCCAGGTTGCGGGCGGCAGGCACGGCCAGCCCGCGATGCCAGACCATGAAATCTTCATACTGCTGCATTGAGAGTTCCTCTTCCTGCGGGCCTTCAAGACCGCTTACATCAATGCCAAGTTCCTTCTGTTTTTCGAGCCATTCGGGCGTCATGTAAATGTTCGGACGGTTTTTGCGCGTTACATTCGTCACGTTCCAAAGCGCATTGGCGCCAGGACCGTTTTCCAGTGTGGCGCGCGAGCAGTCCCACGTGAACTTTCCGAGGCGCCGGGTACCGTCGGGCTCGTCAATCCATTTGCCAGGAATCCCCTTCACCGGGCCTGTCATGCTCTGCTGGCGCCTGTATTCGGCAATAATATCCTCGTCACGGATGGCATCAAGCAGCCCCGTTCCGTAAATGCCGATTGTTGATTCGATTGACACGCGGTAATCGGCCGGAAGCGGAAGCAACGGCTCAATCACATCTGCCGTGGGATAAGTCAACGTGCCCTCCGTCGGCTTGCCCGCATTGTAGGGCGTTCCGTCCGGGTATTTGTTTCCGTACTGGTCAACAAAATCATGCCATTCTATTTTCACTCCCTTGGCATAAGGCACAAAAGGAGGAACCGCTTTCGTCTGCAGCATGCCCGTGTACCCCTTAACCGGGGTGCCATCGGGATTATGTACAAAGGCCAGATAACCGTTGCCGTACTGCCTGTCAAAATTGCCGGTACGCTGTCCGCGGCCATAACCGGGGTGGCAGGCCAGACAGGATGATTTAATGTAAGTGGGACCGAGACCGCCGAAGCGATTGCGCTTCACGGGTACGAAGTTCCCTTCAAAAATAATTTCGCCCGCCTTGAAACGATTCGTCAGGCCGGCTTCAGTAATTGCCGGCGATTCCTGCTCAAACGCTTTACTGGTGGCATTAAACACCGTTCCCTTTTCACCGCCCAGATAGTAAGCCGGCCCGGGCTCGCCTTCTTTCGTCCTGAGCGCGGGGGGCGTGAAATCACGGCCGCGGTTTACATGGCAGCTCACGCATGAAGCTGTCATGTATTCGGCTTTGATATTGTCAAATTTTGATGCACTCCCCTGGGCCGGATTAATCAGTGCGCGTCCGGAAATGCGGGGATGTCCCAAAACGCCGGCATTCCTTGCCGTGTCCGGGATAAAAGATTGTTCAGGAGCCGCATCCCCAGAACCTCCGGAATTCACTATTGCCCAGGCGGCCGCTCCCGCTCCGAGCACCAGGACAGCCGCAGGTTTTGCAAATTGTCGATACTCCATGTGCATTGATGATTGGCAGGTTTTCCAGAAATACGGCCCGTGGTACATGTCTCCGTCAGCCGGCCGACAATATGATATTGCAGCCCAGGGTCTTGCCGACCCTGGGCAATGCGGGTTAAATTACTTCACAAGAAATTCCTGAACCTTGTCGAGGTTTTCGGAAAGTTCCTTGCAACTGTCGATGATTGCCTTGAGCTGCTCCTTTTTGTCGAGGTTTTTCACCAGGGGGCCCTGTATGGCGTCGAGGCTCTTGAATACCTTGGCGATAGAACCTTTCACAGCCTGGTCAACCTTCGCGGACTTGGCGGCTACGAGAGGGGAAATCACATTGTAGGATTTTTCTACGCTCTGTACGTTGTGGCGGGAGTCCACCAGAGAAGTGTAGCTGTAAAGGGATTCACAGTCGGCGGCGTCAGCCGTTTCGTAGGGCTTGCCCACCTTTGAATCGGCTATTTCGTCAATAATGTCCTTGCTGCCGCCGATGATTTCATCAAGCACTTCAGAGTTTGACTCGTAGCGGCTGCCTGCCTGGCCAGCTTTTTTGAATTCCCCCGCATAGGACTTGCCGGGTTCTATTTCAGCTTCTTCAAGAATCTTGGCCTTCTCTTCGCTGATCTTGTCAGAACCCGCCCACCAGGCTTCAAGCGTGATGGCATCCTCTGCAATCACCTCGGCCACAGCGGCAAGGTAGGAAAGCTGTCCGGGCGTCAGATCGGCGGCCTTGCGGGGTTGCCCATCTCGGAACAAGAGGTATTCGGCAGCATGGAAACCACGCGTTTCCGCGCCGAGGGAATTGCGGACGTAGGCGGCGTCAATCGTTACGCTCTTGCTGTCCGCGTTTTTGGCGACGGCGTCAAGGTTCGTGGTATCCAGGGGCCAGGAGTCCAGCTTCGGGTCAAGGTTGGCGAAAGCAGCCGGACCAAAGAGGAAGGATTCCGAAAGTTCCCACGGCACGCGCGTTTCAAGAAGAAGCTTCCCTGCTTCAGCAACCTTGGCATCGGTAGGAGCAGCCTTCAGCTCTTTAGCGGCCTTGGCGAATTTGAGAGCGTTATCACTCATCGTCTTGTAGGTGGGAATGACAAGCTCATCCGCGTAGGCGGCAATCGCCGCGCTCGTTTTGTCCACCTTGGGGGAAGCGGCCTTGGCCGCCTGAGCCTGGCTACCGAAAGCCAGGATTGTACTTCCGGCGCAAAAGCCGGCCAGCAACATGCGTTTGTATGCGTTCATGGTTTTTTATTGATAATGAAAACATCCGTATCCTCCTCAGGGAGGCATCCTCCAATCCGGCAGGATTTCATGGCATATCCGCCATTTTTTCCCGCCGGAGCGGAAAATAATAATCCGGCCAAACGATGTCAATTAAAAATTAGTTTAAACTAACTTTGCAACAAAAAACCCCTCTTGTGGCCGCATGCCGGAACATCCGGCATGTTATTGATTCGGAAATATTTTCTGTTTCCGAATGCGCCCAGGAGCCGCCTTTCACCAAATTCCGAGTTTCTCCGCGACAAGGCTCCTTACCTCGCCAAAAGATTTCACTACGGGCGGATTTTCCGTATGGCCTCCAAGAAACTTCTCCATCCAGATCATATGGTACCAGCGGCCGAATTTGTATCCGCACCGATGAAATTTCCCTGCAAATTGATACCCCAAACGTTTATGGAACTGGACGCTGTCCCGTGTAAGATAGGGGTCCTCAGCTTCACAGGGATAAGCAATGCACGCGTTTAAATTCAAAATATTCTGCATGGAGAGAATCTTTTCCAGAGCTGCATACAGTTCCCTTCCCGTTCCCATTTTTTTCATGTCTTCCCGCACGTATACCGTCGTTTCCACAGCCCAGCGATACGCTGCGCGGTCCTTGAACACTCCTGCATAGGCATAACCGGAAATATCCCCTGCCCTTTCCGCAACCAAATAGGGGTATTTTCCCAGTATGTGATCTATTCTTTTTTCAAACTCCGTCACTGCAGGCACTTCATATTCAAACGTGACAGCTGTCTTTTCCACATACGGAGCGTAAATTTCCAGCAGCTTGGCCGCATCCCGCCTCGTTGCAATTCTGATTCTGCTGCTTTTCATTTCGGTTGACCGTGCTGGGCCCCTGAGCCGGAAGCGCTGCCGATCATTCTAATATTTCACAAGCGATTGTCAATTTGAGGCCGCCCAAGCACCCGCCATTTCCGGGAAATATCATCCGCCGCATGTTTTCCGCCGTTCCCGTTCATGAACGGGAAGAAACGGGGTCAATATTCATTTCAAAATCAGAGTAAAAACCGCATTTTTTACCTTGTCCGGTACCCCGTGTCCATTTATGGAAAGCCCTCCCGAAAAAGTGAAAAAAGGCCGGAGTCCATAGAGAATCCGGTCTTTTGGAAAGGATAGGATGCCACTTCGCGGCGAAATCCGTCTCAGGAGTAAAAACCGATGTCCGGTTCCCGGTCCCGCCGCCTGCGTTTAAAATACGGATTGCGGTAACGGTGGATGCATTTGCCGGAACTCCCGGGGGTATAATGAAGAGGGGCCGCCTCCTTGACGGCTTCACGGCTCAATATCTCCACAAAATCCTTCAAGGACATTTCCAGATCTGCATCGTGGCATGCCAGCGCGGCGGACAGGCGCACTTTGCCGTTGTCATAGTCCACATACATGGCGAACAGCGTGGTCTGGTACAGGTGCCACGGTTCCCCGCCCATTTTTCCGGACTGGTGTTGGCTGATGGCCTCCAACAGCCACGTCAGCGCATGTTCCAGTTCCAGATTGTCCAAAACATCCCGTATAAGAGATGTTTCGCGGCCGAAAACGGCCACGCTTTCCTGTTGTCTTGCCCTGTTGATTTTCATGTCTTGGTTCTCCTTTCCGGTTTCCCTTGTTAAGCAGAACGGCGGATAATTCTGCCGCTCCAATTGTTTTGGACACTTTTTTTCAACAGGTTGTTCAATCTGAATTCTCAACTGTGTCAGCCATGACCACTTTCCCAATGTACGGGAGTTCCCGGTAATGCCCATCCAGGTCCATTCCAAACCCCACCAGGAAATCGTTTCCCTGCGTAAAAGCCACGTAATCAGCCTCAAAAGGCACTTTCCGGCAACAGTGCTTGTCCACGGCTACAGCAGTGAGGACTTCCTTCACCCCTCTTCTTTTCAATTCCCGGCAAACTTCATCCAGCGTAGCACCCGTATCCAGAACGTCATCCACCACCAGAACAGGCACATCGGGCTGGAAATCCCCGCAATCCCCCTCCCACGCCACGGAACCGGAATTTCTCATTCCGGCATAACTGGAAATCTTGACGGCTTTCACCGCAGGCCGGGATTTCAAATGCTTCTCCAACATCGCAGCGAAAGGAAGAGCACCGTTCAGCAGCAGCAATAAAATATAGGGTTTTCCTGCCATGGCCCTGTCAATGGATGCGGCCAGTTCCCTGACGCGCGCGCAGATGGCATCCTCTGCAATCAAAGGAGTGATGGTGTAAGTCATGGAAACGGAGCATGATAATGTTTCCTGTAAGAAAATCAATCCTTAAAGAAGGATGAACGGAGACAAAACATTCCCGGCCGGGCTCCAGCAAATTTTACAAGAAGCAGGACTGGTCTTCATAGTCAGGAGGCAACAAAAAAGCGCTCTCAAGATTGTTTCTCCGCCCCGATCAGCAGAGAATGCGGAGGCGCATTTAACGGTGGCTTCCCGCCGGACCGCATGGTAAAGTAAGGCAGAAATGACTGATTCCCCTTCCAAGCGCCTTTTTATTCTGGATGGAATGGCCCTGGCTTACAGAGCCCACTTCGCCTTTTTCTCCAATCCCATCCGCAATTCCAAGGGAGTCAATACTTCCGCCGTGTACGGCTTCGCCAATACGCTGCTGGGCATTCTGGAGCACGAACGCCCCACGCACATCGCGGCCTGTTTCGACACTTCCGCTCCCACGGCGCGCCATAAGCTTTACCCTGCCTATAAAGCCAACCGGGAATCCATGCCGGAAGAGTTGAGCGACCAAATGCCCCTGATTTTCAGATTGCTGGAAGCCATGAATATTCCCATTCTGCGCTATGAAGGCTATGAGGCGGACGATACGATAGGCACGCTGGCACGCATCGCGGACGGTACGGAGGGATTCCAGACCTACATGGTTTCCCAGGACAAGGACCTGGGCCAGCTTATTTCCTCCACCTGCTTTCTGTGGAAACCCGGCAAAAGGGGCAATGACCACGAAGTGATTGACCTGGCAAAGCTCAAGGAGCAATGGGGCATTGAACGTGCGGACCAGGTAGTTGATATTCTGGCCCTGATGGGCGACAGCTCCGACAATATTCCGGGGCTTCCCGGCGTGGGGGAAAAGACGGCCAAGCTGCTGATCGGAGAGTTCGGCTCCGTGGAAAACCTGCTGTCTAATACGGATAAACTGAAAGGGAAGCGCAAACAGATTGTGGAGGAAAACGGGGACATGGCAACCCTTTCCAAGCAACTGGCCACCATTGACCGGAACGTTCCCCTGACGGTGACCCTGCCTGAATTGGTTAAAAGAGAACCCAGTCCGGAAGAACTGCAGGCCCTTCTCCAGGAGTTGGAATTCCGGTCCATGCAGGCCAAGCTGTTCGGGAAAAAAGCGCCGGAGCCCAGAAAAGCCCCCCTCCCGGCAGACGATTTGTTTGCTCCCGCCCCCCGGACGGAACAGCCTTCGTCGGCGAAACCCTCCGCCCCTGTGTCGGGAGTACGGCAGAACGGTTCGGGACAAATGGATTTATTTGAGGAACGCCATTTGAAAACGGTAGATGATTTCAGGCACGAATATATTATTGCAGATACGCCGGAAGCCCGTTCCGCCATGGCAGCCGAGCTGGAAAAGCATGATTCCTGGTGCTTCGATACGGAAACGACGGGCCTGAATCCCCTCATGGACAACCTGCTGGGCGTCGCCTTTTGCGCTGAACCGCACAAGGCATGGTACATGCCTGTCTCCGGTCCGGCGGATCTGGAAGCAGTCAGGCCGCTCCTGGAAGGCCCCGCAGAGAAGATAGGGCATCATCTGAAATTTGACCTGGAGGTTTTGCGAGCCAACGGCATCCATGTCAAAGGCCCCTTTTTCGATACATTGCTGGCTCATGCCCTGATCGCTCCAGGCATGAAGCACGGAATGGACGTTCTGGCGGAAAATTTGCTGCAATATTCCACGATTAAACTGAAGGACATTGCCGCTCCAGGAGCAAAAAAACGGGAACTGGACACCAGCGGCGTTCCCGTGGAAGTAATGGGCAAATATTCGGCGGAGGATGCGGATATCACCCTCCAGCTTTCCGCCGTCCTGAAAAGGCAGGTCAAGGAAAGCGGCATGGAAAAACTGTTCCGTACCGTGGAACTGCCCCTGCTTCCCGTGCTGGCGGACATGGAGTTTTCCGGCATCCGCGTGCTTCCGGAATCCCTGGAGAAGGCTTCCGTCAAGGTAGGAGCCATCATTGACGGCCTACGGGAAAGAATTGAAGAAGCCGCAGGCCATCCCCTGAATCTGAATTCCCCCAAGCAGCTCGGAGATTTCCTGTTCGGAGAACTGGAGCTGGTGAAGAAGCCCAAGAAGACGAAGACGGGCCAGTTCGTGACGGATGAAGACACCCTTTCCGCTCTGGCCCCCCAGCATCCCATTGTAGCGGATATCCTGGCTTACCGGGAGAATATGAAGCTGAAGAGCACATATCTGGATGCACTGCCCAGGTATATCTGCCCGCGGGACGGACGCATCCATACCCAATTCCACCAGATGCTGACCGCAACCGGGAGGCTTGCCTCCCAGGATCCCAATCTTCAGAATATTCCGGTAAGGACGGAACAGGGGCGCCTGATCCGCACCGCCTTTGTCCCCGCCTCAGAGGAATACACCATGCTGTCTGCGGATTATTCCCAGATTGAACTGCGCATCATGGCGGCTCTTTCAGGAGACCCCGCCATGTGCGGAGCATTCAGGGAAGGACGGGACATCCATACGGAAACGGCCGCCCGTGTGTACGGCATTCCCCGCGACCAGGTGGACGCCGTTATGCGCCGTGCGGCCAAAACGGTGAATTTCGGCATTATTTACGGCATTTCCGCCTTCGGTCTCTCCCAGAGGCTGGGCTGCCCCCGCGGAGAAGCCGCCACTTTGATTGAAAACTATTTTACCCAGTTCCCCATAGTTAAATCCTTCATGGAAGACCTGGTTCACAAAGCGGAACAAGCCGGTTACGCGGAAACGCTATTGGGGCGACGGAGGATGATTCCGGAAATCAATTCCGCCAACAAGACCATTAAGTCCGCCGCGGAACGTACTGCCATCAACACCCCCATCCAGGGCACGGCGGCGGATATGATTAAAATAGCCATGATCCATGTGGACAAATTGCTGAAAGGCACCAGATCCCGGCTTATCCTCCAAATTCATGATGAATTGCTGGTGGACCTGCACAGGGATGAGTTGGCTCTCATTCCCAAGATAGAGGAAGCCATGGTCAGCGCGCTGCCCCTGCCCAACGGCGTTCCCATTCTGGTGGAAGCCAGGACGGGAGGCAACTGGCTGGAAGCCCATTAAAAAATATTTTTTCAAAAGACTCCCACGCGTTCCGCATTCCAGAATTCCCGCGCCTTCCCGATGCCGTATTTTCCCTTCCGGCCGTATCGGTTTCCAGTTTGTGGACGAGTTGTCCCTCCAACGGGAAATTTTTGAAAAGAATGATTCCCCCGCGGCAGAAAAATGGGTGGGAAAGGATATCCCTTTGAAAAAATGAATTAAAGAATCAGAGCGTCCCCTGACTGGAATTCCGGAACGGTCACCAGGGCTCTGCCGTCTTTTAACGCCACTACCTGCACCTTGCGTTCCTGCATTCCTGACGGCGTTTTTACCTGGATGGAGCTGCCGTCCCTGACGGCGGAAGCGGGAATCCACGCGGAAACGGGAACTTGAACGTTGATGGCTACTTGAAGAGCCATATTGACGGGAGCCACTTGCCACTCGGAAACATGGGAGGCATTCGGCTCCAGGGAGGCAATCAACACGGCGGAATTGCTTTTGGAATCCAGCGCCGCATCCACCGCCGTAACGCGGCCCAGCCACTGCAGCCGTTTTCCATTATTCAGCACGCAAGAGGCGGTCAGAGCCGTATTCACCTTGCCCTGCTCATCCCTGGGCAATGCGGAAAATTCTTCCAGCGGAACGGGAATCCGTATCATCCGCTCCTGAAGAGGAATTACTTTCCCCACCGGCTGCCCGGCGACCACGCGGGCACCGGCTCCCACAGAGCATTCCACCACCTGGCAGGTATAGGGAGCTTCCAGCACCGTATCCCGGAGGGCCTGTTCTGCTTCCGCCACATACGCCTCCGCGGCGTTCAGCCTGGCGTTTACGGCTCTGCGCTGCGGCACCCGGAGCACCAGTTCGGATTCCTTTCCGCTTTTGGAGACGGAGCTGTATGTCTTTTTGATGGCTTTCAGGGCTTCCGCCTGCTCCGTAGAAACATCCAGGCGGGCCTGTTCCAGTTCCGCCTGAGCGTTCGCCAGCCGGGCGCGGTATTCAAATTTTTCCAATTCCATCAGGGGGGTTCCCTTCAGGACAATTTCCCCCACATTAAACAGGGGATGCACTTTGTCCACCTTTCCGGAAACGCTGGGAGAAAGCATCGTCAGGTAGGAGGCCTTTACGATGCCGGGCGCGGAAATGGAAAGAGTGTTCGTCTGCAGCCGGAGGGGTGTCTCCGTTCCTGCGGGCGCGCAGCCCCTGTTTCCGGAGGAGGAAAAAGAGACGGACGGCTCCGTTACAATAGCCGTGCCTATCAGAAGCGCCACAATCCCCAGGCCGATGCCTATGGACCAGGACGTTCCCTTTTTTTGAGGGGCCTCGCTCATCAACAGCTCCGGGGGAAACGCGTCCCGTTATTTGGGATATTCCGTCTCCATGATGTGGGAATAGGCCTCCGCCGTTTCCACAGCCACGGTTTCAATATTCTTCATCAACTGGGCAAACTGGGCTTCCGTGAGGTCCATGCCTTCCAGAACGAAGGACTGGCGGTAATAAACATACCCGCTGTTGGGGTCCAGCTGAAAGGCGCCGGCCGTCTGGTCCGCATTCAGTTCGCTGAGGATAATGCTGACTTCCACACGGCGGTTTTCAGGAACCTTGGCGGCAAAAAGCACGTCAATGACCAGCGTCTCCGGACGTTCAATCATGGTGTACAGGAGGCTCACCGGGGTGAACGTATCACAGGGGACGAATGCGATGCCTGTCTTAATGTTGTGGTCATCAGCGGAAGTAATCCATTCCGTCTCTTCCCCTCTCTTTCTGAGAACGGTGTACACACGGTCCAAAAGGCTGAGATGCTGGTTTTCCATATTGAAAATTGTTTAACAGGGGGGTTGCTTGCAAAGGCGCATGCAACGTACGCGCCCGTTTACTGAATTCAAGCTTACTGGCATCCTTCTGATTCGTCAAGCTCTCCTGACGTAAAGAAATTGAAAAAACACGTATGCGGACGGCATAAAAAATACAGACGCCGTCCGAAAGGGCGGCGTCTGGAAAAAACGCGTGCGCCGGGAGTTCCGGCTTTTTTCCGAGGTTCTTTTTACAGGATATCCCCGGGTTGGTAGCCCGCCCCGTCCGGAAACCTGTCCGTCACTTCCTTCACCATGGAGCGGAATGCTTCCACCTGGGCGTCAGCCATGCCCGTAGCGGAGGAATTGGAATCAAAAATGCGCTGAAGGTCCGCCCGGTCTATTCCCAGGCGCCCGTCTTCCGCCAGGCGGTCCAGCAAATTGTTTTCCATGATTTTCCCGGCGCGCAGGTCATTGGAGACAGCCACGGCATGTTCCTTGATCACCTCATGGGCGGTCTCCCGGCCAATACCGCGCTTGACGGCCTCCATCAGGATGGTGGTTGTCATCAGGAAAGGCAGGTAGCGGCGCAATTCCGCAGCCACCACGGCCTCATACACGCCCATCTGGTTCAACACGGTCAGGAAGGTTTCAAACAGGCCGTCCGCAGCGTAAAAGGAATCAGGCATGACGACACGACGCACCACGGAGCAGGAAACGTCCCCCTCATTCCACTGATCCCCGGCCAGACCGGAAATCATCATCAGGAACCCCTTCAAGATGACGTGGAAGCCGTTGACGCGCTCGCAGGAGCGGGCGTTCATCTTGTGCGGCATGGCGCTGGAGCCAGTCTGCCCCTTGGCGAACCCCTCCGTGGCCAGTTCATGGCCGGCCATCAGGCGCAGCGTCTTGGCGAAGGAGGAGCAGCCGGAGGTGAGTTCCACCAGTCCGGAAACTACGGAAAAGTCCAGAGAACGCGGATATACCTGCCCTACATTCATCCACTTGGCGGGAATACCCAGGTGGGCGCACACGCGGTCTTCCAGTTCCAGCACGCGGCCGGCATCCTGTCCGAAGAGGGAAAGCTGGTCAAGCTGGGTTCCAACGGCGCCCTTCAGCCCGCGTACGCTGTAACGGTCCATGAGGGAAATCCATGTCCCCAGGCCGTGCACGATGTCTTCCCCGAACATGGCGACGCGTTTGCCCATGGTCGTAGTCTGTGCGGCTACATTGTGCGTGCGTCCGGCAATGGTCACGTGCTTCCATTGTTCGGCCAGGGCGCTCATGCGGTTCAACACGGCCACGGCCTTGTCCCGGATGATTTGCATGGATTTCCAGATCTGGAGCTGTTCCACATTTTCCGTCAGGTCCCGGGAGGTCATGCCCTTGTGGATATGCTCGCATCCGGCCAGTTCGCAGAATTCTTCTATGCGCGCCTTCACATCGTGGCGCGTCACGCGTTCACGCGCGTCAATGGAAGGAAGATTTACCTGGTCTTTCACCCGTTCATAGGCCTCAATGACTCCGTCCGGAATATCCAGCCCCAGATCCTTCTGGGCTTTCATCACGGCAATCCAGAATTCGCGTTCCAGAATGATGCGGCCCTCTGCGGACCAGATGGATTTCATGGCGGCGGAGGCGTACCTTTCAGCCAGGACATTGGGAATCACGCTCATATCAAAATATGTCTATGCGGGGGGTTATCAACAACGGTAAGCCGCCATGATCATGACGGAAGGAAAAAAAGCAAGCACTTTCCCGCAGCTTCACGGATTAGGGGCGCCGGGGAATTCAAAGCCATTCCTTTTATGAACTTGATTCAGTATTGCGCCTCCCTCCCAATAAAAGTTTCAGGAACAGGCAAAAATTTTTATTGCCGAATGCCGGAATCGCAACATTTCCGCTTATCGCCATGTTCCCTCACTCCCCCGGCGGCGGCTCCAGGCCGTACCGGGCATAACCGGAAACGATTTCCTGAAGGATGGCGGAAATTTTTTCCAGAGAACGGACAGGGACGTATTCATACTTTCCATGGAAGTTGTGGCCTCCGGCGCACAGGTTGGGACACGGCAGCCCCATGAAAGAGAGGCGTGCTCCGTCCGTGCCACCGCGCACAGGGATGATTTCCGGCCTCACTCCCACGGCTTCCATGGCCCTGCGGGCATGTTCCACCAGGTGCATGTGCGGGAGTATCTTCTCCTTCATGTTGTAATAGGAATCCGTAATTTCCACCTTTATTGTCCCCTCTCCGTATTTACGGTTCAGCAGGGCCGCGCATTCCTGCATGAACTCCTTCTTGCGCTCAAACGCCGCCCTGTCATGATCCCTGACGAGGTACTCCGCAACCGCCTGTTCCACGTCTCCCCGGAGAGAATCCAGATGATAAAAGCCCTCGTATCCTTCCGTGAAAGCGGGATTCTGGAACGCGGGCAGCATGCCCTGGAATTCCATGAGAACCAGGCAGGCATTCAACATCCTGCCCTTGGCGCTTCCGGGATGAATAGAAGAGCCCTGCACCGTCACTACCGTGGAAGCCGCATTGAAATTTTCATATTCAATTTCCCCCAAGGCGCCTCCGTCCACGGTATAGGCGAAATCCGCGCCGAACCGCGCCACGTCAAAGGCATCCGTCCCGCGCCCTATTTCCTCATCCGGCGTGAAGGCAATCCGTATCTCGCCGTGAGGCCGTTCAGGGTTCAGCAGGAAGGAGGCGGCCATATCCATGATTTCCGCCACACCGGCCTTGTCGTCCGCGCCAAGCAGGGTAGTTCCGTCCGTCACGACCAGGTCCTGGCCCAAATAATCCGCCAGCTCGGGAAAAACGGCGGGGGAAAGCACTATTCCCTGCTCCGGGTTGAGCTGGATGTCCCCGCCGTCGTACGAGCGTATGATGCGGGGGGTGACGCCGCTGCCGGAGACTCCCGGAGCCGTATCCACATGGGCCACCCAGCCGATGACGGGAACATTCCCTTCCACGTTGGAAGGAATGGAGGCGTAAACAATGCCGGAATCCTCATCCAGTTCCGCCTGCGCTCCCATGTCCTTCAGCTCCCCGGCCAACAGACGGGCCAGCTCCGTCTGGCCGGGGGTGGACGGCACGGTGGAGGAATCCGCGTCCGACTGGGAACCCACGGAGACATACTTCAAAAAACGGTCTAAAACGGAGATGTTCATGGGAAAAATCAAGGATTGGCAAGAGTCTAGCACCCGCCCCCGCGAACACAAGCACAAGACACGGTTTATTCTTGCGATTCAGGACGGTGTGCCGTATGTAAACAAAGCCTCTCCCCATGATGACACCTCTCCCCCTTGGCATTACTCTTGCTTTGTCCCTGACCTGCGTCTCCATGCCTCTTCTGGCCCAGGGGGTGTATATGCCCGGCCCCATGCCCGTCACCGCCGGAGCGAGGCAGGACCCAACGGATATGTATCTGGAGGCGTTGAAGCTGGTGACCCAAGCCGCGGGGCTGGTGGAAAAACGGGATTATATAGGAGCCATCCGCCTGACGCAGCAAGCGGAAGACAAGTTCGGACGCCTGTCCAAATCTTATCCCCAATGGCGGCCCAAACTGCTGCAAACGCGCCGCCAGCTCAACAGGGAAAATCTGGACCAGTGGCAGAAGCTGGCCCAGCAGCAGGCCGCCGCCTCTTCATCCGGCTCCGGCCTGGAGCTGGAACGCCCTGCCTCCGTGCCGAAGCGCCCCAGGCCCAAACCCAACATAGCCCTTCCTCCCGGCTACAAGGGCGTGGAATTCCCTACCCGGCCCGGAGAATCCCTGGTCAATACCATCCCGTCCCCCTCCGTTTCTCCCGGGGCGGCTCCGGAAGTGGTGGAAAGCAATTACGAACGCATTCGAAGACTGCTGGATAAAACCACCATGGAGAACAAGGCCCTGATCCAGGCTCTCAAGCGTACCCGCCGGGAGCAGGAGGAGGTTCTGGCGAAACTGGCCGTGGCATCCGCCGGAGAATCCGTTTACCGGGATGAATTGCTCAAGGTCAAAAAGCAGATGGAGGATGAGAGAAGGACCAGCAACAAGCTCATCCAGACCCTCACCAGGAGAGTGGAGGAACTGGAACAACATGTCACTTCCCTCAGCCAGGACAAGGCCCGTTACCTGGAGCAGATCGCCGATCTTCAGCTGCAGCTCAAGGAGTACAAGGACAAACTGGACAAAGTGACGGATGAGAAAAACGCCCTCCAGAAAGACCGCGACCAGTTGGCGGCCCTGGTGGAGCTCAACAGTCCGGACAAAACAAAAAACCTGTTGGACCGCAACCTGACGCTGGCGGCCCAGCTCAAGGATGCCCAGGACAAAATCGCCGCTCTGGAAACGGCCAAGTCCGATTCCGAAGAACAGCGGAAAGCCAATCTGAAAGCGTTGGAAGAGGCGCGGGGGGAATCCGCAGACCTGAAACAGAAACTGATTGCCATCCGGGATGAAAACATCGGCTACCGCAAACGCATTACAGAGCTGAATACCAAGCTCATTAATGCGGATGTGGAACTGTCCAAGCTGGAGGCCAATCCGGAAAAAAGCCCGCTTCTTCTGGAAGAAAACCAGCTGCTGCGCTCCACCATCGCCAAGCAGCTCCGCATCCTTTCCGTGCAGGACCAGAGCCGCTCCCTGCTCATCAGCACCTATAAGCGGCTGCATCAGGAAAACCCGGATACAGCGGAAATAGCCTCCCTGATGGATAATGAAGAAGCCATCAGGCTCACCCCCGCGGAAAAACAAATTGTCAACGCCATTGCCAAGGATAACAATATCAATGTTCCCCTGACGGCTCAGCAAAAGGAAAAAATCAATAAGCTGGCTCAAGCCCTCTCTGCGGAACGCGGCAAGGCCGCCCAGCTTGCCCGGGATTTGGAACTGGCGCGCAGCCAGATGAAAACCAAAGCGGACAAATCCGCCAAAAACGACAAAAAACAGGCGGAAGCCCTGGCGCGGGCCCAAAAGGCCCTGGAACAGAAAAACACTCAGGTGGAAGAACTCACCCGGCAGATGGAAGAACTGAAAAGACGTTCCGCCGAACAGGCCCGCCTGGCCGCCATCTCCGCCGGGGCCATTACTCCGGACCAGGAAAAGGCGCTGAACCGGAGCATGGAAGCCACGGTGCGCCGGAAGCTGGAGGCGGAAGCCCTGGGACAAGGCGCCGCAGAAGCCTTCGCCAAAAAACGCTATGCCGCCGCAGAACAGCTGTACCGGACGTTGCTGGACTTCCAGCCGGCCCACGTTCCGGCCCTGGTCAATCTGGGAACCATTCTGCTTCAGCGCAACAAGGCGGAGGAAGCGATCAAATTTCTGAAAAAAGCTACGGAACTGGACGCATCATCCTCCCCTGCATGGTTCATGATGGGGGTGGCCCAATACCGCGCCGGGGAAGACCAGCGCGCCATCGCCTCCCTGACGGAAACGGTCAGGCTGGATCCGGCCAACGCCCTTGCCCTGCTTTACCTGGGCAACCTGGAAACCAGCGCCGGAAACTATGAAAAAGCGGTTATCCACTTTGAAAACGCCCTGAAAATCCAACCGGAATCACCGGACGCGCATTTCAACCTGGCCTGGACCTATTCCCGGCTGGGCCGCACAGCGCAGGCCCGCAAGAGCTATGACGCAGCCATCCGCAGCGGAGGCCTGCCGGATTCCGACCTGGAACTTGCCATTACCGGAACTACCACCCTGCCCCGCAAAAAGCAGGCTCCGGACCAGAATCCCTCATCCGCCGCAAAAGAGGACGGCCCCCAGCTGGCCGCGGCAATAAGCGATCCGTCAGCCATTCCCCACGAAGCCAATGAAGTGCCTGCTCATGTGGCGGAGGATCCGAATGCGCGGGAAAAGCCTTCCGCCGGTCCCAAACAGGTTGTCGTCAGCCACCGTCCGGAATCCGGGAAAGCCTCTCTGGCCTCCCAAATGAAGGAAACCGCCCCCGCGGCTACATCCGCACAACCTCCGGCAGAAACCGCGACTGCCGCAACGGAAACGCCCAAGCCGGAAAAACAGGAACCTCCGCGCAGGAAAAGCCGTTTCCGAATCGGTTCCTGACGTCATTCTCCTTTTCCCCACTAAATAAAGCCATGTATCACGTTTCCATTTTAGGACTGGGCCTCATTGGCTCACGGATTGCACGCCATATGGCCGGGATGGGCGACACGGTCACCGTCTGGAACAGAACTCCGCGGGAGGATTTTCCGGAAGCGGTTCCTACCCCGGCGGATGCGGCCCGCGCTTCCAAAATTATCCAGCTCTACCTGAAAGACAGGAATGCCTGTCTGGAAGTGTTTGAACAAATGAGGGAGGCCCTGACACCGGAGCATATCATTCTGAACCACTCGACTATTGACCTGGCGACTGTCGGAAAACTCTCCCTGATGAGTTCCTCCATCGGCTGCACGTATGTGGATTGCCCGTTCACCGGCTCCCGTTTGCCCGCGGAAAAAGGGGAACTGGTTTACTACGTTGGAACGGATTCCACCACTCTGGACCGCATACGCCCCGTGCTGGAGCACAGTTCCCGGGACATCCTGCATCTGGGAGGCATTGGAGCCGGCACCGTCGTCAAACTGGTCACCAACATGGTCTCCGCCACCATGGTGCAGAGTTTGAGCGAAGCCCTGGCCATCTCCCAGGCGTACGGCATTTCCCCGGAAATGCTGGGCCAGGCCATTTCCCGGAACGTCATTGCCTCCCCTCTGGCCGCATTGAAGCTGCCCCTGATGGCAAAGCGTGACTTTTCCACTCATTTCTCCCTGGACAACATGAGGAAAGACAGTATTTACGCTCAGGAACTTGCCGCAGAAAAAGGAATCCTCCCTCCTGTTGCCGCCCTGGTTTCCTCCATCATGGGTAAGCTGTGCCGGGAAGGTCATGCGGAAGAGGATTTCAGCTGTCTGGCGGAACAATTCGACTAACTTTTTCCGCGGATGAAATTCAGGGGAACATGCGTCTTTCTGTTGACGGCTCTTCTTCTGCCCCCTGCTGTCTGGGGGCAGGAACAGAAAGGGGCTGGCGATGTTTCTTCCGCGGAAGTGCGGCTACCGGAAGAAGAAGCAATATCCGTCCAGGATGCGGCTTTTATTGATGACGCCTCGGACCGTCCTGTATTGCAGGGCAATTCCAATGTGAGTCCCGTTGTCCCCCCTTCGCCTCCGGCAAAAGCCGCCGCCGGAACGGAGGAACAGCCCGCCAGACGGCAGCCGTTCACCAGCGTTTCCTCCTCCAGGCAATTTCATGTCACCGGGATGGACTCCCTGCTGGCCGGGGCCATCGCCACCCGGGCGGATGCCATACGCACCGCGCTGCTCAAGGTCCTCAAGCAGCCTGACGAATGGAAAAACGGCATCAACATCCGCCTGGTAGGAGAACCGGGAAGCCCCGTTCCGGCCAACCCCGTCCGCATGCAAACCGTCATTGTGGGCAACACCCTCTCCTATAATATTTTCATTCACCTGGGCCACGGTATCAACCAGGACAGTCTGCGCCGCGCCATCGTCTCCACCCTGCTTTATGAAATGATGCTGCGCACGGTGGATCCGGAAGGCCTGCCGGATAACGTCACGCTGCCCCCCTGGCTGATTGCCGGGCTGGAACAGGCTGTTCTGTGGCACAATAATGAAGCTGACCGCGCCATGTATTCCACCCTGTTCCAGCAGTCCGGCATTATGACTCCGGAAGAAATTCTGAATTGCCGGGAACCGGAAAAGGAACTGGATGCGACCTCTTACGCGGCCTATCAAACTTCCTGCGGAGCCTTGGCGCTTTGCCTGCTGAACCAGGAAAACGGCCCGGAAGGCATGAAACAGCTTCTGGACCAGGCTATTCTGGGCAATGACGATCCCGGAAATCTCATCAAACGCCATTTTCCGCAGCTTAGCCTGACTCCCACTTCCCTCCATAAATGGTGGACGCTTCAGCTTTCCCGCATGGCGACGCCTCCCCTGACGGAAACTCTCACGATTACGGAAACGGAACGGCACCTTCAGGAAGCACTCACCCTGGTCAAGTATGATCCGGATACCCGCACCACCGTCACATTTCCCCTGGATGACCTGGAGCAGGCCCATTCCCTGCCGGATCTGAACAGGCAGCTTTCCAATGTGGCCGGCAGCCTGCTCAACCTCAGCAGGCGTTCCTTTCCTTCATACCGGCCCGTCATTGTAGAATATGCCAAGCTGGTGGCCCTGATGCAAACAGGGAAAGTCAACAGCCGGGAAGCCGGCTCCAAAATCAGCCAGCTCCGGGAAATCAGGAACCTTTCCATGAAAACCACCCGCCGCGTCCGGGATTATATGGACTGGTATGAAATCAACACGCGGTCCGGAACCGGCAAGACATTCGCTTCCTACGCGGCAGCCGTGAAAATCCTCCGGGAACAGGAACAGCCGGCCAATACCCCTGTTTCCCGCTACCTGGACGACATTGAAAAACTGTACACCCTCCCGGCCAGGGCTCCCGTGCCCTCCCTGCATGGGAAGGATTAAGGAATTAAGGAAAGGCGTTCTGCGGCGGAGCCATCCTGCCGTCCCTATCAAGAGCGCCGCACTTCTAAAAAACGGCTTCCCGTGCCGTGCAATGTTCTATCTTCACGGCATCACAAAATGCCGATGAGTTCTCCCCGGAAGCCGGATGGTGCGGAAATCTGGTGCTATGAAGAGAATTGCTTGCCGGAACATGCCAAATCACCGGCAGAAACCATGCATCACGTCATGAACCAATAGACTGTCCGTCAGCGTTTTGAATCATTCTCTGCATCAGCGCTCATCCCCGCCGCAGAAACGCGCATTTTTTTATGTGGTCTTTTTTTATTCAGAAAGATTCAGGGATTGTCTTTCCCAAGATGATTTGCAATCATCACCCCGAATTATTTTCATATCACTACATAATATGGACACGTCATTGAAACTCCACGGCCTGGTGGCCGCCGTACACACTCCGTTCAAGGCGGACGGTTCCCTGAACCCTTCCAGCGTTGACGCCCAGGCCAAGCTGCTTGCCTCCCAGGGCATCAAGCTTGCTTTCATTACCGGCAGCACCGGGGAATCCTCCTCCATGCAGCTTGAAGAACGCAAGGAAATCTATTCCGCTTGGAAGGAAGCCTCCGCCAAGCATGGCGTGGAAGTTATCGCCCATACCGGTTCCAACAGCGTCTGGGACGCCCGGGAACTGGCCTCTTTTGCCCAGGAATGCGGATTCGTGGCCACCAGTTCCCTGGCCCCGTCCTACTACAAGCCCGGCACTGTTCAGTGCCTGGTGGAATGCTGCGCCTTCGCCGCCTCCGGCGCTCCCGACCTGCCCTATTATTACTACGATATCCCCGTGCTGACGGGCGTACGCTTCAATCCGGTGGATTTCATCAGGCTGGCCAAGGAACAGATTCCGAATTTCGCAGGCATCAAATTCACCAATCCGGATCTGGCCCTGTACCAGACCACGCTGAATTACGACGAGACCGTGGATATTCCCTGGGGTGTGGACGAATGGTTTACGGGAGCCCTTTCCGTGGGGGCCAAGGGCGCTGTGGGGAGCTCCTTCAACTTTGCTCCGGCCCTGTACCAGAAACTCATGAAAGCCTTTGCGGAAGGCGATGTGGAAACGGCGCGCGACTGCCAGTGGAAATCCGTTCAGATGATCAATATCCTGGCCTCCAAGGGCTATATGGGCTGCGCCAAGGCTCTGATGGGCTGGCTGGGCGTCGATCTTGGCCCCGCCCGGCTTCCGCAGGGCAACCCGACCGCAGATCAGCTGAAGGAACTCCGTTCCGAACTGGAAGGCATCGGCTTCTTCCAGTGGGCTTTAAACTGAACCCCGGAACCTGACTGACATGGCTGCAACTCTTGATATGCCCTCTTTGGGCAAGTTCTACCGCCGCCAGCTTCTGGAAGACGTTCTGCCGTTCTGGTTCCCCCGCGCCTACGACGAAAAAAACGGTGGTCTTTACCACTGCTTTGACGCAGACGGCACGCTGGTGGACTCCGACAAATCCGTCTGGGCCCAGGGCCGCATGGCATGGATGCTGCTGACAATGTACAACAGCATCGAAAAGAATACGGACTGGCTCAAATGGGCGGAAAGCGCCTTGGAATTCCTGAAAACCAAGTGCGTTGACCCGGCGGACGGCCACATGTTCTTTCATGTAGCCGCTGACGGCACCCCCATCCGCAAACGCCGCTACGCCTACAGCGAATCTTTCGCCGCCATCGCCTTTGCAGCGCACGCCAGGGCGACCGGCAGCCGGGATTCCGCCCGTGAAGCCCGCCACTGGTTCGACATCTTCACGGACAACTGCTTCACTCCCGGCAAAATGGTTCCCAAATTCACCGGGGAACGTCCTACGACCGGTCTGGGCACCCGCATGATTACCCTGAACACAGCTCAGGAAATGCGCAAGTACCTGGGAGATGACGACGGCTTCTATACCGGCTGGACAGACCGCTGCATCAACGACCTCCGCACCCTATTCATGAAACCTGACATCCAGGCAGTCATGGAAGTGGTGGGAACGGACGGCTCCATCATCGACCACTTCGACGAACGCACCCTGAACCCCGGCCATACTACGGAGGGTGGGTGGTTCGTGCTGGAAGAAGCCCGCCATCGCGGCAATGACCCCGAACTCATCAAGGTGGGCTGCGACATGATCGACTGGGCATTCGCCCGCGGCTGGGACAAGGAAAACGGCGGCATGCTGTACTACACGGACGTGTACAACAAGCCCGTTCAGGAATACTGGCACAACATGAAGTTCTGGTGGCCGCATGATGAAGCGCTCATCGCCATGACGCTCGCCTACAAGCTCACAGGGGAAGAACGCTATGCCATCCGTCACGACATGGTGCGCAACTGGGCTTTCTCCCACTTCCAGGACGTTCAGCATGGCGACTGGTTCGGCTATCTGAACAAGGACGGTTCCAGGGCCAACACCCTCAAGGGAAGCCTCTGGAAATCCTTCTTCCACCATCCCCGCGCCATGTGGTGCTGCGCCCACTACTGCGGCGCCATTTAAGAAGGCGTCAGGCTTTTTCCCGTCAGGCGGTCATTCCATATCCATGGAACGGCCGCTTTTTTATGCCCTCAATACCAAAATTCAGAGGGTTCCGGATAAAACAATCTATCCGTTTTTCCACCCTCAACACAGGATAATATCCTCCGTCCGCACCACCACATCGCCGGGATCCAGCATGGCATTAATCAGGGAACAGAAGCGGAATTTGCCTATATCTTCCGCTCTTACGGAACATTCCTGAATGTCTCCGCGGGACAGCAGGAAGGCGCGCTTGGTTCCCGGGAGCAGGAAAGTTTCCGGAGTAACCCAGGAGGACCCGTCCCCGAACACCACGTTGCTGTACCGCGTATCCGTCACCATCCCGTTCCGGAGAATCAGCGCTTCTTCGTCACAGCCCAAGGCTGCCCCTGCCGCCAGAAGCCCTGTCCGATCCTCCCACTTGCATGAGTAATCCAGCCCGGGCATTTCCACACACGTCAGCGTCTTCACCTGCCGGGGACGGTAGGGCTCAAAGGAGGTGCGGCGCACCCTTCCCCGCGTATCATACGTGATATGGCATTTGTAAACTCCACGGCCTTCCGGGCCGGGACAAGCCGAAAGAATGGAAGCCAGATCGGGGACGGAAGCGCCGTCCGAACCATGAACGCCGATGGCGGCCTCCACCCTCCGCTGGTGCCAGGGAAGCAGGCAGGGAGCGCCATTCTCCCATTTAACGGTTTCAAAAATCAAACGGCACATAAACTTTGGCAACAGCTTCCCGATATTCTTCTTCCATCCGGCTCATGACGGTAATTCCTCCACCGCTCTTGTATACCATTCCCCGCTCATCCTCCTCCATGAAGCGGATGGAGACGGCGGAATCCAAATCCCGCCCGTTGAAAAAGCCGAAAATTCCGGTATAAAACCCCCTCTCCATATCCTCCGCTTCCGCGATGGCCCGGCAGGTGGCTTCCTTGGGCGCTCCGGTCACGCTCCCGGCAGGAAGCAGCTTCAGAAGGATTTCCCCCAGGCGGGAACGCCAGTTTTCCGGCAACAACCCGGAAATCTCGGAACTGCATTGAAGAATAGGCCCTTTGGACGTTTCTACAGGGCTGATATAGCGGTAACGCTTCACCCTCACGCCGGTTGCCACCATGGAAAGATCATTGCGCATCAGATCCACAATGGTGGCGGATTCCCTATTCTCCTTTTCATCCGTTTCCAGCCAGCGGCGCGCTTCCTGCGTAGCGGACGGCGCCGTTCCCTTCATGGGAAACGTGGAAATGGAGCGCCCGCGCACCGTGACAAACGGTTCCGGAGAAAAGCAGACGCAGCCGCGGCCGTGCACTCCGGAAATCCGCGCGTCCGGCCCCAGTAGCATCCGGTAAGGCGCGCGGGCAAACCGGAACAGATGGCGCAGCGTCAGGTTGGTTTCCACGGGGGTGGACACGCATAAATTCAGCAGGTAGGAATCCCCCCTCATCAGATGGTTCCGGACGGAGGCGAAGGATGCCGCATACCGGGACATGGGCTGGGGGGATGGAATGAACCGCAGCCGTTCCGGAAGCGGAGGGCCGCCGTCCTGACTTCCCATCGCGCCCAGCGGCAGGGAAAAAGCAGCCATGCGCTCCCCCTCCGTTTCCGAAGGTTCAAACAGCAGGTTATGGCCCATATCATGGGAAATGACAAAAAAGAACGGACATTCCGCACGGCCCAGGGCGTTCATGCGGCTGATGGTCTGTTCCCGTGTGTACATTGTCGGGAATTACTCTATCATGTGCGCGCCATGAGTCAACCGAACGTCTGGATCATCGACCACCGGGATTCTTTCACCTGGAATCTTGCAGAACTCGTCAGAAGGACGGGAATGGCCGTTCCGCGCGTGGTTTCCAATGAATCCCCGGAACTGGAACAGGCGGTTCAGGCGGGGGAAAAGCTTATCCTGTCTCCCGGTCCGGGAACGGTGGAGGATGCCTGCCACCGGGCCACCTTCCGTCTTCTGGACCGCCTGCCCCGCTTTACCCCGGTGCTGGGCGTATGCCTGGGGCATCAGATCCTGGGCGTGCGCTTCGGAGCCCGTCTGGAACACCTTTCCCGGCCCCTTCACGGAGCGCGGGAATTCATACGCAGGACGGAGCAGTGTCCCCTTCTGGAAGGATTGCCGGAACAATTTCCTGCAGCGCTTTACCATTCCTGGCGCCTTGCCGCTTTTCCCTGGCCGGCTGAGCTGATGGTCACGGCGAGGGATTCCGGGAAAAATGTGCAGGCCATCCGCCACAGGCACCTCCCCCTTTACGGCATTCAGTTCCATCCGGAATCCATCCTGACGCCGGACGGAGAAGCGCTGCTCCGGAACTTCCTGTCCCTTCCGGCAGGCAGCCGGGAAAAACGGCGCATCAAATGATTCCATCCCAGCCCCCGGCATCAGGGATGAACGGGACAAGGTCGGAAAATGTCTCACTCCCGTGCGGTTCCGGCTCCCATACCCGGCCGCTTCAGAGATAACGTTTTTCACCTTTATGAATGCACAGGACGAACTCAAGATCAGGGACATGGAAATCCTGTTCCAGCCTTTTCACTCACGCAAGCTCAGCACTCCCACCCGTATCGTCCTTCCGGCCATGACCCGGGGATTTTCTCCCAACGGGGTTCCCACGGACCAGGTAGCCGCTTATTATAAAAGGCGGGCCGGGCATGAAGTAGGGCTCATCATCACGGAGGGCACTTTCATTGACGAGCCCAGCGCCTCGCCTTCCTCCAACTATCCCAATTTCTTCGGGGGCGCTTCCCTGCGGGGATGGAAAAAGGTGCTGGAAGCCGTCCACGCCACGGATTGCAAAATAGCCCCGCAACTCTGGCATGTGGGCATGGCCCGGCCCTTCAAGGGAGAAGACCTGCCCAATCCGGAGCTGCCGCCCATCGGGCCTTCCGGAATTGACGTAAACACGCTGGAACAGACGGCGGAACCGATGAGCATCGCTAAAATTGAGGAGGTTATCAATGCTTTTGCGAGGGCGGCTGCGGACGCCAAGCGGCTGGGTTTTGACGGTGTGGAACTGCATGGAGCGCACGGCTACCTGATTGACCAGTTTTTCTGGAAGGAGACCAACAGGCGCACGGACGAATACGGAGGCGACCTGACAGGCCGGACCCGTTTTGCCAGCCGCATCATCCATGCCGTCCGCAAGGCAGTGGGCAGCCGGTTCCCCATCATCTTCCGCTTCTCCCAATGGAAAACGGGCCATTATGACGCCAAGCTGGCGTATACCCCCATGGAACTGGAAGCTTTTCTGGCTCCGCTGACGGATGCGGGCGTGGATATCTTTGACTGTTCCACACGCCGGTTTTGGGAACCGGAGTTTGAAGGTTCCCGCCTCAACCTAGCCGGGTGGACCAGGAAACTTACCGGAAAACCCACGATTTCCGTCGGCTCCGTGGGGCTTAAGGGAGATTTTACGAATGCCTTTGACGGAGGGCCGGAAGCGGAGACCGCCAGTGTGGAACCTCTGGTGGAACGGCTGAAAGCAGGGGAATTTGACCTGATTGCCGTAGGCCGCGCCCTGCTGGCGGATGCGGAATGGGCGGAAAAAATACGCCATGCGCGGGAAAAAGATATCCACCTGTTTACGAAGGAAGACCTGAAAACGCTGAAATAACGGATTTGCCTGACTGGAAGGATGATGGGGGAACTCCACTCCGCAAAGCCGGGAGGTAGAAAAACGCCAGGCCGCCCCAAAACGGAGGGGCCGGATTTTTACCCCATTTCCGCAGCAATCATCGTTCCCGCAGAGGAGGTTCTTTTATTTCTTCCTGACGCGGACAGTCAGGTACAACAGCCGCAGAAGAACCAGGGCCGGAATCTGAAGCGTCAGCAAATACCACGGAGCGGAACCGAAATATTCCAGCACGGTTCCAGCCGGAGCATACCGGGTAAAACCGTAATTCGTATCCAGCCAGATATTCACCGGAATAATCAAAACCAGGTAGGCGTCACACAAACCCAGCGCCCGCATGTCGTCCCACGGCCGCGCGCGCCATTGCAGGACGGCGGGAAGGTAAAGGGCGGAAATCAATAAAAGCCCGTGCCCGACGAAAAAGGCGAAAAAGGCGGCGGAGGGAAAACCGTCGTGAAGCATGGGTGTAATCAGTCCCTGGACGCTCGCCGTCAGCACGCCGAAATACGCCACGGCGCATGCCCAAGGCGTACGGAACCACAGGGCAATAAAACAGACCAGAGCCATCAGACTGCAAAAATGCAGCGGAAGCCTGTCCTGCCAGGGCTCCCAATGTTCTCTGACGATGCGGCCGAATGTTTCCATCAGAAACGTCAGCAGGAAAACCCCTCCCAGAATCTTTCCCACAAGCAAACGGCTCTCCATCCGGAGCCGCCGGCATCCCCACAGGAGCCCCCCTGCGGCCAGAGCCACGATGCCCAGGGCAGCCCAGTGCGGCAGGCTCCAACGGACAAACAGGGGTGCCATTTCTCCGGTCATAAAAAATCCATCAACGAGAAGGAGGAGGTTCCGGGCACGCATGAAGTTTGGCGCTGATAGCCTCCACCTTAAGACACAGAACACATACGGAATGGACCATGCCGGGAGTAAAATCCGCATCCCTGCCCGTCTGGTGCAGCATGATGCGGCGCAAGGCATGCATCTTTTCCTCATCCTCCCGGAGAAATTCGACGACGCCACGCCCCATGACGCAGCCGTAGGCGTAACTGTACCGGCACGGGGCATCCCCCTCCAGCAACACATGATCCCCATCCATTTCAAAAGAAACCTCCGGACGGTTTTGCAGGATATCCAGCTTCCTCCCTTCCCTGGCACAGTGGAAAAACAGGCTCAGGGAACCATTTTTTTCTTCATATCCGAAGTTGAGGGGAACTACATACACCTCCCTGCCGTCCCACAGTCCCAGGCGGCACACCTTGAACCGGGCGACCATTTCCATCAAATCCCCGTGCCGGGTCACCTCCCTGTCTTTTCTTCTCATAAGCCGGCGCCTTCCATCCATTCACTCATGCAAAGGGCGGCACGTCCGGCCAGCAGGGAGCCATTCCGTACGGAAGCCGCCCGAAGTCCGCAAATATCCGTTCCCGCCTGCATCAATTCACAGGCATGGCCGGTCAGCCACTCCTCCATCCGGGAAACATCCGCCTCCACATGGAACTGGAAAGCCAGGGCATGCCTCCCTACGCAAAAAGCCTGATGGGGAGTCACCTCCGTGGATGCCAGCAGGCGCGCTCCGGAAGGGACATCGAACGTATCCCCGTGCCAATGCAGGACGGGTACCCCCTCCAGATAACGAAGTGGTGACAAACGCCCATCCACCGTCAGGGATACGGTTCCCCACCCTATTTCCTTGGCCTTTCCGGGATAAACGCGGCTGCCGAGGGCATGGGCCATCATTTGAGCTCCGAGGCATACGCCCAGCAAAGGCTGCCGACTTTCCAGACGCATGCGGACCAAATCCAGTTCCGTCTTCAAATAGGGATACGATTCCGTATCCCCCACCCCTACGGGACCGCCCAGCACCACGCACAAATCAGCCTCCAGCCATTCCCGGACGGAAGGACAGGGAGCGCCCGCCCGGATGTACCGTATTCGGAAGCCCCTGTCCCTGAAAAGGGGTTCCAGCGTACCCAGATCTTCAAAAGCCACATGGCGCAGGGCCAAGCAGGTGCGGGAGGCAGAACGGCTACTCATGGCGACGGAGGATGAACTTCAACAAGAAATATAGAAAAAAATCCTCCGGGAAAAGCTTTTTGCCCTCTTCCCTCCGCATTTCCGAAACTAGGATATCCATCATGAAACGGGAATATCCGCCACATCCGCAAAAAAACCCTCCGCCGCACGGCATAAATCCACAGGATTCAATTCAATCTGGCACCCCAGACGTCCGCCGCTCACCACCATCTCCGGCAGGGCTTCCGCGCTGGCATCAATCACCGTAGGGTATTTCCTTTTCATCCCCAAAGCCGTGCAGCCGCCGCGCACATACCCCGTCACGGCAGTAATATCCTTCACCGGAAGCATGGAAAGAGCCTTCTCTCCCACGGTTCGGGCAGCCTTTTTCAAGGAAAGCTCCGCGCCTATGGGGATCACGAACACGTAATATTGCCGTGGATCCCCCTCCGTGACCAGCGTCTTGTACATCTTCTCCTCCGCCAGATTCAGTGCTTCCGCCGTATGCCGCGCATCCACAAACTCGCGGCATTCATAGGAATAATGCCTGTACGGGATATGCAGCGCATCCAGCAGGCGCATGGCATTTGTCTTTGCCTCCTTCTTTTTGGACATAAACTTGAAAAAGGAATGTCCCGGTAACATAGGGAAAAAGCCTTCCTTTGACAAGCCCGGGAGCCCCCGACGGCCTCTATGAAAAAGTGGAATGGAAAACGGGGCTTTCTCTGAAAGAACGGTAAGGACGGCAACGCCGTTCCTCCAGGGCCGCCCGTTCACGGCGGAAAATTTCAGAATCGGCGGACAGCGAAAAAGGAAAAACGCCTCATTTCCGCAGAACCCTTGACTTGACGCTGGCAGAAAAGATAACATCCGGCATCATGGAAGATTATCGTGTCCGGAGAAGCTTTGGAGAACATGTCCTGCGCGGCTCCGTCCTGATTGCAGCCCTCTTCATCATGTCTCTGGGCATCGCTCTGTCCCGCCAAGGCAGACCTGGGAGTCTCCCCCATCTCCTGCACGCCCTATGTGCTCAGCCTGGCATTCCCGCTAACCATGGGAACCGTCACCATCCTCATGCATCTGAGTTTTGTGGCCGTGCAGGCGGCCCTGCTGAAAAGACAGTTCCGTCCGGCTCATCTGCTCCAGATTCCCATTGTTTTTATCTTCGGCATTCTGACGGATTTTTCCATGTGGCTCATGGCACCTCTGGAACCGGACGGATACCTGTGGTCCGTTATTCTCTGCCTGTTCAGCTGCGTGGTCATCGGGTTCGGCGTCTTTCTTCAGGTTAAGGCGGATGCCATTCTTCTGGCCGCGGAAGGCATGAGCCTGGCCTTCGTCAAACTCTTCAAATGGGAATTCGGCGCCGTAAAAACCGGGGTGGACTGCACGCTCGTCTGCATCGGCCTGGCCTGTTCCCTCATCTTCCTGCCCGGATTGACGGGCATACGGGAAGGAACCGTGGTGGCCGCCGTCCTGGTGGGAATGATCGTCCGTTTTTTCAACAGACACGTCTTCTGGCCGGACAGGCTCCTGGAACGGCTGGCAAACCCTGGAGCCTCAGGCGAACTTCTTTCGCTGGCGCAAACAGCCGTTTATGCTCCGGACGCCCCTCTGGTCATTTCCATTGACCGGGAATACGGTTCCGGCGGCCATGCCATCGGGAAAATGCTGGCGGAAAAGCTGGGCATCCGATTTTACGACTCGGAACTGGTGTACCTCACGGCCTCCCAGAGCGGCCTCACTCCGGACTACATCCGCAAACACGAACAACAGCTTTCCAGTCGCTTCCTGCATGAACTCTACGCCCAGAACTACGCCTACACGGCGGAGGAACTGCCTCCGGAAGACGCCGCCTTCCTGGCCCAGAGCAAAGTTATCCGGGACATTACGGCCGGTCAGGCGTGCGTCATCGTGGGCCGCTGCGCCAACTTCATCCTGAAAGGGAGGCCCAACCTGTTCAGTGTTTTCCTTCATGCGGACAGGAACACGCGCATGCAGCGCGTTATTGAAAACTACGGGGTAAAACCTGGCGGCGCAGCCCGGACCATGGATATCATGGACGCCCGCCGCCGCACCCACTGCCTGCACTACACCGGGCAGGAACTGGGCAATGCACGCCTCTACAACTTGTGCGTCAACACGTCCGACTATGGCCTGGAGCGCACAGTGGAACTGATTCTGGAAGCCATCAACACCAGAACCGAACAATCTTCCTCTGTAGAAACGGTTCCCGTCCACTCCGCATCTTTTCCCGAACCGGAGGCCGGCAGCATTCCCGGAGAAATATCCCTGGCCTGACCGGGGCAAATGCCTCAAACAGGCAATACTTATGTAAAAACTGCCTGACCGGTAAATAAGAAACCCGGCAGGAAAGCAGATGGCTCCTTCCCTATAAAAGCAGCCCCATCCCTCCAAACTTCCCCGGCTTTTTTCCGGCTGCGCAATTCAAAGCAACAAGATACGGCCTTTCTGAGTCCAAAAAGCATGAGACTCTGGTCACTCCACCCCTCTTACCTGGATGCTGTCGGCCTGGTTGCCCTGTGGAGAGAAGGCCTCCTGGCACGCAAAGTTTTGCAGGGGCAGACAAAAGGCTATATCCATCATCCCCAGCTCTTCCGCTTCCGGGAGACGGGAAACCCCATTTATGTCCTGGATTTCTACCTGAAAGGCGTCCATGACGAATCCATCCGCAGAGGCTACCATTTTGATTTAAGCAAAATTTCTCCCTGCGAAAACCGGCCCCCTTCCCTTCTCCTTCCGGAGAAACAGCTCGAATACGAATTCTTTCATCTTCTGGACAAGCTCAAGGAAAGGTCCCCGTGGCAATATTCCCTGTTGCGGCAAACGGCCGTTATCCTTCCCCATCCGCTTTTTCAAATAAAACCAGGAGATATTTGCTCCTGGGAGAAAAAGCCTGTTTCGTCATTAACATGACTTCATTCCCTTTTCCGGAAACTATTGATCTTTTTAATAGTGACGGCGATCAAACCACAGACATACGCCATTCCCATCTCATCACCCGGCAATTACTGCAGCGAACAGAATTACTGTAAACCTTTCCAACCTTTTGCTTTTTCAGGCTCATACAGTGAAAAAACATGTCCGGCAAAGGAAAAGGCCTTAAAGCGTTAACCGCTTTAAGGCCTTTATTTGGTGGAGCATAGCGGGTTCGAACCGCTGACCTCTTCAATGCCATTGAAGCGCTCTACCAACTGAGCTAATACCCCTTTGACTTTCGTCTTGGTGCGTCCTGTTGAGGACGGGGGAAATCTATCATTTCCAAAGCGGGCATGCAAGCTTTTTCTACAAAAAAATTGTTCCGGGATAATTTTTCCGGAAAATACTGAATCTGGGAAGGGGTGCAAATCCCATGCAGACGAAAACAGGGACAGTCTGAACAAATGTGTTTGAATAAGACTCATTCCTGTTTTACCATTCCATAAATGATGAAACGCCCTCTTTTTACTCATCGCATGATATTCGCCTGCGCTCTGGCAATTTTGTTTCTGGCCGGTTCCGTTCATGCCCAGGAGACTTCTGCTGCAGGAAGGCCGACGGCCCAGACGGAGGACAGCGGCATCTCCACACCCCGCAGAGTCGCCGGACTGGGCGTTCTGGCGTTCCTGATCGGCTGGATGATTTGGAGAAGCAGTTCCAGCCGCCAAAAGGACAGAGGCCATGAACAGGAGATTCCCCGGGAATGACGCCGTTTTTGAAAGGTTGCCCTGCTTCCTGGCGTAGTCGTTGCAGGAAAGTGTCTCCGGCCATGAACATGATTCTACCCATCCTGAGCTTTCTTTGCGGCGTCATGCTGACGGAAGCGGCTTCCGGCTCTTCCGGGGAGGGAAAGCCTTCTCCCGGCGTAGTGCAGGAATTATGGTTCGGCATTCCGGGAGCATCCGTAAAGGATTTGACCCACAGGAAGATTTTTGAAACGGCGGCCCCGGATGTCCGCACAATCAGCCATCTGGATGTGGAAAACCAGGGGGACAGGTACGGGGCCCGTTACACAGCCCTTCTGAAAGTCCCGGCAAGCGGGAAGTACCGCCTTTACCTGTCTTCCGATGATTCCGCAGAATTATGGCTGGGCAAGGATGCTACCCAGAAGGACATGACCTGCATCGCCACCGTCAAAGGATATTCCGACATCCATAATTGGGGCAATCAGCCCAACCAGGCTTCCGAACCTATCCAACTGGAGGCGGACCGGTTTTATTTCCTTCAGGTGATTCACAAGGAGGATGGAGGCCCGGACCACATGTCCGTAGCCTGGTCCGGACCGGACATCCCCTCTCCCGTCATCATCCCTGCCACGGCGCTGTTCATACCGCCCGGTATCCTGCCGGAAGAAAAAAAGCAATCCCCGGCCAAAGCGGACTGAAAAGCCCTTTGATTACCTTCCCTCCGGCCCTTCCCTGCTTTCAGGAGATAGTATCTATTTGCCGATGAGAAAATGAATATTTTTCATCAAACTCTATCCATCAATTATTTCCAATACGAAAAAACCGGACCTCCCCCCCCTATGGGAGAAGTCCGGTCTTTTCTCGTCGTTTATCATGTAGTTAATTGAAGCGGCCTGACACAGAAAAATGCCAAAACACCTTCTGAATCCAAATCTAACGGATTTAGAATCCGCAGTCAAGTTCCTACCTTGAAAGGAAAAGATTTGAGAAAAATCCCGATGTTCTTCGAGGATATTCATCTTGGATACAAAAAACTCTCAGCTTTTCATGTGAAGGATAAAATTTCAAGAGAATGAAGAAGGCATTTTTGTTATTCATATCTTTTTTAAATCCAAGAATCATTTATTTTCAATAATCTATCTTTCTTGCCGTCCATAAGGAACGGACATTGCCGTTCAGAAAAAATGCTTCTCCCCTCCTGAAATTTTTTATCATTAATGAAACTGCGGATTCTAAATCCGTGTTACGAGGAGAATACCTGAATGAGTGATTTCGAATAAAACGCCACCTGTCCCAAAGAGCCAAGAGATAAGCGTTTTCACGTGAAAAGAGCCGCACGACAACTCCTTTTTTCAGAAGAAAGCAAGTTTGAAATCATTTTTCAGTACGATTAAAAAATAAGAAATGATGTAGAATAGTCCTGCCGCGAGATTCTCAAAAGATTCCATCTGTTGATATTCAGCAAATTCATTCTATAAAAAACATAGAAAATCAATAAAATATTCTGAAAGAAAGGGGGGATATATTCAGTATCTCATAACCCTCTGACCGTATAAATGATGTTGAATATACGGAAAAAAATACGGGAACGCGGGAAAGTTTCAACAGACGGAAGAAGCAGCGCTTTTAATAGACCTGGGTTGCTGGACAAAAGCAGATGCGTTTGCCACCTTTCCAGATGTTGCCGGGGAAGGTAAAAACAATCAGACATTAATGTCTGCGGCGCCTTGCCAGAAGGCCTCCCAGTCCCAGGAACGCCAGAGAGGATATCGCCGGTTCCGGAATCTGGCTGATGGAAAGGGAACCGATGGGTCATGGAACAGCCGTTGCCGGATGTGCTGGGCCCAGCCTCCCAAGGTGAGACCGTTCAAGTAGAGAACTGACTTTTCATAGTTGATTTCCGTTTTGTTGACTAATGCCGTGTCTCCAAGGAATGCCTCCACATAGGTAGAGCCGTTTTCCGCCAGGAAATTGACGGTGAGCATGCCGGAATAGATGTCGGAAACGGAGCCGCTTTTCCCGGAAACATTCATGTTATTTCCATTATTGGAAAAAGCCCAGGTATTGGTGGTGGTAGAAAAACCGAAGGCCGTCGTTTGCGTGTTGTATGCTCCAAAGCCCAAAGAGAACACGGGGCCATTTCCAAGCTGGAGGCCGGACTTCATTTCTGAGGGGATTTTTATTCATCAAGTGCAGCTAAGAACGCCTGCCAACAAATCATTTTACTGGAAAAGTACACTTTCATCCCCTGCTCCGCTATCCGGCATGAATGACTTTCCCGTTATTGGAATAGCAACGGCCGTTCCAGTTATACACCTGTTATTATCATTTTATTCACACCTCTTCCCTCTTTTTTCAGAACCCGCATTCTTTTTTCTCAGGAAAAACATGAAACAGGAAAGACTGCATGGAAAGGGAAGAAAACAGAGAACGCTCCTTATGCCATCGAAAAATCCAGAACGAAACATACGATTTTTCACAGGCGTTTTTTACTTTCCATAAATCATCCCCATGTCTTTTCCACCCCCCTGAAAACAGCTTCCTACCATTCCCCAGGAACGGAACGAGGAAAACGTGACGACAATTGTCCTTGTTCCAATGACGGGCGGGCGGTAGATTTTCCGCGCCATATGAGCAGAGCATCCAGAACAGAACGCCTTGATTACCTGAAAGACCAGTTACGTAAAAGGGTTGTCATCCTGGATGGCGCCATGGGCACCAATATCCAAAAATTCAGGCTGGGAGAGGAAGATTACCGCGGAGAACGTTTTGCGGATGCGGCACGCTATCCCAACGATTTAAAGAATAATAACGATCTTCTGGTTCTGACCAGGCCGGATATTATTCTGGATATTCACCGCCGCTTTCTGGACACGGGACGGACGGATATTCTGGAAACCTGCACATTCGGAGCCACCAGCATCGGCCAGCATGATTATTTCTGGCACCGTCCGGAGAAAGGCAGCCACAAGAACCAGCAGTATTTCCAGGAGGTGGTAGACTCCCCTGAACTGAAAGCCCTTGTCCGGGAATTGAACCTGGCGGCTGCCGCGCTCGCCCGGCAGGCATGCGACGAAGCGGAAGCTGCAGACGGCAAGCCCCGCCTGGTGGCCGGGTCCATCGGCCCCATGCCCGTCACCTGTTCCCTGTCCCCCGATGTGAATGATCCCGGCTTCCGCGCCGTGAATTTCCGCCAGCTCAGGCAGGCGTACCGGGATCAGGCGCTGGCCCTGCTGGAGGGGGGGGTGGACATGCTGCTGGTGGAGACGATTTTCGACACGCTGAACGCCAAGGCTGCCCTGTTCGCCATTGAAGAAATTTTTGAGGAACAACCGGAAAGCTCTGTTCCGGTCATGGTGTCCGTCACGCTGACGGACAAAGCCGGACGCACGCTGTCCGGCCAGACCATTGAAGCATTCTGGAACTCCATCCGCCACGTGCGCCCCTTCTCCGTAGGCATTAATTGCGCCCTGGGGCCGGACCTGATGCGCCCCTTTGCGGAAGAACTGTCCGGACTGGCGGATTGCCACATGTCCATTTATGCGAATGCCGGGCTTCCCAACCCGCTCAGCCCTACCGGCTACGACCTTCTGCCGGCGGATATGGCCCGGTTCATGAAGGAATATGCGGACCAGGGCCTGCTGAACATCGTGGGCGGCTGCTGTGGAACCACTCCGGAGCACATCGGCGCCATTGCAGCTGCCGTGGAAGGAATGCCTCCGCGCGTTCCGGCTCCCCAAACGCCCGCGCTTCGCCTGTCCGGATATGAAGCGTATAACCACACGCGGGAAAAAAACACCCTCTTTGTCGGGGAACGCTGCAATGTGGCGGGCTCTCCCAAATTCGCCCGCCTGATTCGTGAAGGAAACTACGAGGAAGCGGTATCCATTGCCCGGCAGCAGGTGGAAAATGGCGCGCTGGTATTGGATTTCTGTTTTGACGACGGCCTGATCGACGGGCCGCAGGCCATGGTCCGCTTCCTGAACCTTGTTTCCGCAGAGCCGGATATCGCCCGCGTTCCTTTCATGGTGGATTCCTCCAAATGGGAAGTGCTGGAAGCAGGGCTCCAATGCATGCAGGGCAAGGGAATCGTGAATTCCATTTCCCTGAAGGAGGGGGAAGAAGAATTCCTGAAAAAAGCGGCGCTGATTAAAAAGTACGGCGCGGCGGTCGTGGTCATGGCGTTTGACGAACAGGGACAGGCCGCCAATTACGAGGACCGCGTCCGCATCTCCAGACGGGCCTATGACTTGCTGGTAAACCGGGTGCAGTTTCCTCCGGAAGACATCATTTTTGACCCGAACGTCCTGACCGTAGGCACCGGCATTGCGGAACACGCCGATTACGCTCTTGATTTCTTCAAGGCCGCAGGCTGGATTTCCCGGAACCTGCCGCATGCCCACATTTCCGGCGGCATTTCCAATGTCTCCTTTGCCTTCCGCGGAAACAACCCGGTGCGGGAAGCCATGCATTCCGCTTTCCTGTACCACGCTACGCAGCAGGGGCTGGACATGTGCATCGTGAATGCCGGGATGCTGGAGGTGTACGACAATATTCCCAAGGACAGGTTGGAGCTGATTGAAGACGTTCTGCTGAACCGGAGGACGGACGCCACGGAACGCCTGACGGATTACGCGGAAAAACTGGCTGCGGAAAAAACCGGAGACGGAAAGGAGAAAAAAACCGTACTGGCCTGGAGGGAGCAGGACGTCGCCAAACGCCTGGAATATTCTCTTATCAAGGGCATTACCGAATTTGTTGACGCGGATACGGAGGAGGCTTTTCAGGAGCTGGGGTCCCCGCTGAACGTGATTGAAGGCCCTCTGATGGCCGGCATGAAGGTTGTGGGGCAACTGTTCGGGGACGGCAAAATGTTCCTGCCGCAGGTGGTGAAAAGCGCCCGTGTCATGAAACAGGCTGTAGCATGGTTAACGCCTTATATAGAAGCGGACAGCAAAGGAGCCGCCAAAGCGGGGAAAGCCGTAATCGCCACCGTGAAGGGGGACGTGCATGACATCGGCAAAAATATCGTCGGCGTGGTGTTGGGCTGCAACGGTTTTGAAATGATTGACCTGGGCGTCATGGTCCATTGCGATACCATTCTGGACCGGGCGGAAGCGGAACAGGCGGACCTGGTGATGCTTTCCGGGCTGATCACCCCTTCCCTGGAGGAGATGTCCCATGTAGCCGCGGAAATGGAACGCCGGGGGATGACCATTCCCCTGATGGTGGGGGGAGCTACGACATCTGCCCTGCACACGGCCCTGAAAATAGCCCCCCATTACCAAGGAGCCGTGGTGCATACGGAGGATGCCTCCCAGGTGGTGCCTGCAGCCGCCTCCCTGGTGGGAGAAAAAAAGGATTCCTACATTGCCGCCGTGAAGGCCCGGCAGGAGGAATTGCGCAACAATCATGAAAACAAACCAGTCCGAGACCTCCTGCCCCTGGAGAAAGCCAGGGAATTGCGGTGGAAGGGGGCGGAAGGCGGCTATCTCCCCCCCGTTCCCGCCCGTCTGGGCCCGGTTTCCATCGGCAGCCTGCACAGCTCCGTAAGCTGCGGCTGCTGCAGTGACGATCCGCGTTATTACGTAACTGTTCAGGAGCTTATCGAGCGCATGGACTGGACGCCTTTTTTCCACGCCTGGGAGCTGCACGGCACATGGGACCGCGCCCGCCGGGAGTTCCGCACCAAGGCCCCGTCCAAGGCTGAGGCGGCCGCGGCTCTGTACCAGGACGCCCTCCGCCTGCTGGAACAGGCCGTGAAGGAAAACCGCTACCAGGCGCGCGGCGTCATAGGCATTTTCCCGGCCAATTCAACAGCCAGTCATGACGACATCACCGTCTGGGCTGATGAATCCAGAACCATTCCCCTGGCTACGCTGCTGACGCAGCGCCAGCAACTGGACAAACAGGGGAAACCCCGGCTGGCGCTGGCGGACTTCATCGCTCCCGAAGGCGTCAGGGATTACGTGGGGGCCATGGCGGTCAGCATCCACGGCTCCCGCCGCTGGGCAAAGGAATGGGAAGCCAGAAACGACTCCTACCGCGCCCTGCTGGTCAGCTCTCTGGCGGACCGCCTGGTGGAGGCTTTCGCTGCCATCGCCCATGACAAGCTGCGCCTTTTGTGGAATATTCCGGAAGGGTCCGGCGTGCGTCCCGCCTGCGGGTACCCCAGCCAGCCGGACCACCAGGAAAAGGAAACCGTCTTCACCCTGCTCCACGCCCGGGAGGAAGCGGGCATGAGCCTGACGGAAACATGGATGATGCAGCCCGTTTCTTCCGTCTGCGCCCTCGTCTTCTCCCATCCGGAAAGCGCTTATTTCTCCGTGGGCGCCACCGGGGAAGACCAGCAGGAGGATTACGCCTCCAGAAAGCGGGCCTCCCGGCCCTGACCTCCCCTTTCCCTTTGATGCAGCATACCGACCAGATACAGGCCCTTTCGGAATTCCTGCTGGAATACGCCACCACCCTCATGGGCGCGGGGGTGCACACCAACCGCGCCGTGCGCAACATTTCCCGCATTGCCGCCGCGTACGGATACAGCGCGGACATGACCATTTTCCAGCGCAATATCACCATGAGCCTGATCTGCAAGGATGACGAGACGCTGCGCCGCACCTCCGTCCGGAAACTGAAACCCCTGGCGTTCAACCTGAACCTGATCCAGCAGCTCAGTGAATTGAGCTGGCTCCCGGTGGACAACAACGTCAGCATTGCGGAAATGGAACAGGCATTCCGCTCCATGGTGCGCACCAAAAGATTTTCCCGCTGGACGGACCTGCTCCTGGTCAGCGTAGGCAACGCCGCCTTCTGCCGCCTGTTTAACGGAGACCTGTGGGCCATGCTGACCGTGTTCGCCGCCACCATGCTGGGCTTTCTGGTCAAGCAGCAGCTTACCCGGTTGAAATACAACCCGCTGGGGGTCATCATCCTTTCCGCCTTCACCGCTTCCATGGCGGCCGCGTGCGCCGTCCTTTTCCAGATAGGCTCCACACCGCAGATCGCCCTGGCAACCAGCGTTCTGTTCCTGGTGCCCGGCGTCCAGATGATCAACTCCATCATGGACCTGATGCACGGCCACATCCTGATGGGCATCTCCCGCGGCGTCCATTCCATCATGATGATCGTCTGCATCGCCATCGGCCTTTCCGCAACCATGCTCATCGTCGGGGTAAACAGCTTATGAATCCGGATCTTATTTCCTCCATCCTTCTGGACGGGCTGATGGCCGCCATTGCCGCCACGGGATTTGCCGTCATCTCCAATCCGCCCAGGCGCGCCATTGCCGTTTCCGCCGTTCTGGCGGCTGTCGGCCACGCTTTCCGCTTTTACATGCTGCACTCCTGGACCATTGACATTTCCAGCGCCACCTTCATTGCCGCCTTCACCATAGGCATGCTGGGCGTCATGACGGCCAAGCAGGTGAAGTGCCCGGCGGAAATATTCGCTTTCCCTTCCCTGCTTCCCATGATTCCCGGCGTATACGCCTATAAGACCATCCTGGCCCTGATGCAGTTCATGCAGGAGAACCAGGACGCGGCCGTCATGAACCGTCTGATTGTGGACATCTGCAAAAACGGCATCACCGCCTTCTTCATCATCTTTTCCCTGGTCATCGGAGTAGCCATACCCCTGCTGATGTTCAAACGGTTGAGCTATACCAGGCATCTGGTCAAAGAACCTTGACCGGCGTTTCGCCCGTCCTTAACCGGCTTGAGCTTCCGGGAAAATATCACCGGGGCGTTGAAAGCCAAAGGCGTTCTTTCAAGGATAAAATCCAATAGAAGAAGAACAGCCCCGTAGCCTCCCTGTCCGGCCCGTTTTCATCCCTCTCCCTTGAATCTTGACGCGTTCCGTCATCCTCCCTAAACTTTCTTCCGTACAACCGCAACTGCAATGGCTGAAAAAAATAACGCCAACATTGGCTTCGAAAAACAAATATGGGACGCCGCCTGCGAACTGTGGGGGCACATCCCCGCCGCGGACTATCGCAAAGTCATCGTCGGCCTGATTTTCCTGCGCTACATCTCCTGCGCCTTTGAACGGAAATTCCAGGCGCTCCTGGCGGAAGGGGAAGGCTTTGAAAATGACCGTGACGAATATCTGGCGGACAATATCTTCTTTGTCCCGGAAAAAGCGCGCTGGTCCGCCGTGGCCGCGGCGGCGCACACGGAAGAAATCGGCAAGGTCATTGATGAAGCCATGCTTGCCATTGAAACCGAAAACAGGAGCCTGAAAAATGTCCTTCCCAAAAACTACGCCAGCCCGGATCTGGACAAACGGGTGCTGGGCAACGTCGTGGACATCTTCACCAATATGGACATGGGGGATGCGGAGGCGGAGAAAGACCTGCTGGGCAGGACTTATGAATACTGCATCGCCCAGTTCGCCGCCTATGAAGGCGTGAAAGGCGGCGAATTCTACACCCCCGCCAGCATCGTCAAAACCATCGTTGCCATCCTGAAACCCTTTGACAACTGCCGGGTTTACGACCCGTGCTGCGGCTCCGGAGGCATGTTCGTGCAGAGCGTCAAATTCCTTCAGGCGCACAGCGGGCGGAAAGACGGCATCGCCGTTTACGGTCAGGAAAGCAATGCGGATACCTGGAAAATGGCAAAAATCAACATGGCCATCCGGGGCATTGAAGCCGACTTCGGCCCCCACCAGGCGGACACCTTCTTCAATGACCTGCATCCCTCCCTTAAGGCGGACTTCATCATGGCCAACCCTCCCTTTAACCTCTCCAACTGGGGCCAGTCCCAGCTGCGGGATGATGTCCGCTGGAAATACGGCATCCCCCCCGCGGGCAATGCCAACTACGCCTGGATCCAGCACATGATCCACCACCTTGCCCCGGACGGGAAAATCGGGCTGGTGCTGGCCAACGGCTCCCTGTCCACCCAGTCTTCCGGCGAGGGGGAAATCCGCAAAAACATCATTGAGGCGGATTTGGTGGAAGGCATCGTCGCCCTGCCCCCCAACCTCTTCTACAGCGTGACCATTCCCGTAACCCTCTGGTTCATCAGCAAAAACAAGAGGCAGAAAGGCAAAACGCTGTTCATTGACGCCCGGAAAATGGGAACCATGGTCACCCGTAAGCACCGCGACTTTTCAGAGGAAGACATCCGGAAACTGGCCGATGCCTTTGAAGCCTTCCAGAAAGGCTCTCTGGAGGAAATCAGGGGATTCTGCGCCATCGCAGACCTGGAAACCATCAAACGGCAGGACTACATCCTCACCCCCGGCCGCTACGTCGGAATTGAGGAACAGGAAGACGACGGAGAACCTTTTGAAGAAAAAATGGCCCGTTTGACTTCCGAACTGTCCGGACTCTTCGAGAAATCCCACAAACTGGAAACAGAAATTAAGGAACGATTGGGGGCCATCGGGTATGAAATATAATCTTTCGGATATATGCGACTATGTCCGAGGCAAAGTTGATGTGGCTTCCCTGATATATGAGAACTACATATCTACAGAAAATATGATTTCTAACAAAGGTGGCATCACCTCAGCATCCTCACTCCCCAGTGTGGCACAGACGCAGTCGTTTCAAGTAGGAGATATTTTAGTATCAAATATTCGACCATATTTCAAAAAAATATGGTTTGCTGAATTTAATGGAGGATGCTCCAACGATGTTCTGGTATTGAGAGCGAAAGACGGCATCAGCAAGAAATTTCTCTATTATGTGCTTACGGATGATACATTTTTCAATTATTCGATGCTTACATCCAAAGGTACGAAGATGCCTCGTGGAGATAAGGCCGCCATAATGAAATATGAGGTTCCAGGCTTTACTTACAAGGAACAGGAAAAAATAGCAAAAATTTTGGAGGCATTTGATAAAAAAATACAGCTTAATTCGAATATAAATGATAATTTAGCGGCTTAGATTTTAACGGAGGAAACATCAATCTCGCCGGACATCAGCTTGGGTAAAAGAGTATCTCGTAATGTAGCAAGTGATTTGTTCTCTTCCTTATTTAACCGAAATAGAGAGAATAAAGGATCAACCAGACAGTTATAGTCCTTCAACAATTTTTTGGGAGGAATAACCACACGAATAGAGCGTAAGTTTGTTTGGCTAATCTTTGGTTGAACAGCACCGGTAACGATAGATTTAACTGGTGTTTGCTTAAAGAGCATATAAAGACTTTCTACATTGAATCCAAGTTTTCCTGTGAGAATATGGGTATGATTATTTACCCAAAACTTCCCACACACATATTGCAAGATTGGATAACCAGAACTATCGACAACCGTACCATCTTCTCCCAAAAGAAGGTATTTGCCGTTAAAGATGAAATCATCTACATAGTCCATGAGAGAAGCAGCACCATAATACGGATAAATCTTCCTCGTCATCTTCATCCTTTCTGCACTAGAAAGAGGAATACGCTTTGAATCATGGATTTCGATAATTTCACCAACGGTACCGATGCGCCAACCGTTAGGGAATTCATCGTCTACATTGTATGGGAAATATTTTTTGTAGAGAGTAAGGGCTTGCTCAAGTAAATTATCATTTAGACGGATCAATGATTGGCCTGTTCAGCCTCTTCTCGTCTCAATTTGTTAACAACATATCAATATCATAACAACCAATATTTCAAGATCCCTCCCCATCACAAAATGATTGATTTTCAACAGAGAGTTGTATAATTACATTCATCATCAACCTTGAAGCACGCATTCAGATGGCAGGAGCATACACGGAAGACAGCTATGAAAAGTCTGTAGTGGAACTATTCCAGAACATGGGCTACACCCACGTTTACGGGCCCGATGTGGAGCGAGACTATCACCTTCCCTTTTATGAAGATGAATTGAAAAGCGCCATTTTCCACTTAAACCCCGCTTTGCCGGAAGAGGCTGTGACGGAAGCGCTCAACAAATTAAAAAATATTGATAATGGAGAGCTTGTACAGCGGAATGCCGTGTTTATGAATTATCTTCAAAACGGAATTTCCGTACAATACCGCGACAAGGGCGAAGTGCGTTCCGACATTGTCTACCTGGCGGATTACAACAATCCGGACAATAATTCCTTTGTTGTGGCCAATCAATGGACATTCATGGAAAACAGCTGCAAGAGGCCGGACATGATTCTGTTCCTGAACGGCCTGCCTGTCGTGCTTGTTGAGTTGAAATCTCCTTCCCGGGAAGAGACGGATGCTTCCGAAGCCTACCGGCAGCTCCGCAATTACATGAAAGAAATCCCCTCCATGTTTGTTTACAATGCCATTTGCGTGATGAGCGACCAAATGACTTCCAAGGCCGGAACCATCACCTCCGGAGAAGACCGTTTCATGGAATGGAAAACGGTAGACGGCAGTTATGAAAATACCAGGTTCGCCCAGTTTGACACCTTTTTCGAGGGGCTGTTCCGGAAACAACGCCTGCTGGATATTCTTAAAAACTTTATCTGTTTTTCCAATAACGGAAAAGAGACCGTGAAAATACTGGCGGGCTACCACCAGTATTTTGCCGTTAAAAAAGCCATTGAATCTACCCGGAACGCCACTCTTACCGACGGCAAGGGCGGGGTATTCTGGCATACGCAGGGGAGCGGCAAATCACTGTCCATGGTCTTTTACGCCCACCTCCTGCAAGAGGCTCTGGAAAGCCCGACCATCGTTGTTCTTACCGACAGGAACGACCTGGACGACCAGTTATACGGGCAATTTGCCAAATGCAAGGGCTTCCTGAGGCAGGAACCCATCCGGGCAGAAAGCAGGGAACACCTGAAAAAACTTTTACAGGGGAGGAAAGCCAACGGGATTTTCTTTACCACCATGCAGAAGTTTGAGGAATCCCATGAGGCTCTTTCCGAACGCAGAAACATCATCGTCATGGCGGATGAGGCCCACCGTGGGCAATACGGGCTGGCGGAAAAGATCAGGATTTCCACAAATGAAGAAGGCGAGAAAATTGCCAAAAGAGTTGTCGGCACGGCGCGCATCATCCGCAACAGCCTGCCGAATGCCACCTATATCGGCTTTACGGGAACTCCCGTCTCCACCAAAGACAGAAGCACCCGCGAAGTGTTCGGGGACTACATTGACGTCTATGACATGACTCAGGCGGTTGAGGACGGAGCCACCCGCCCGGTTTACTATGAAAGCCGGGTGATCAAACTGAATCTGGATCAGGAAACCCTGAAGCGGATTGATGACGAATACGAGCTCATGGCCGCCAACGCCGACCCGGACGTGATTGAACGCAGCAAGCGGCAGCTGGGGCAAATGGAAGCCATTCTGGGCAATGACAACACCATTGATTCCCTTGTCCGCGACATTCTGGACCACTATGAGCATTACCGGGAAGGCCTGCTGACGGGCAAGGCCATGATTGTGGCTTATTCCCGCCCCATCGCCATGAAAATTTACCGGCGCATGCTGGAATTGCGCCCGGAATGGACAGAAAAGGCAAAAGTGGTGATGACTTCCGGAAATAATGATCCGGAAGAATGGAGGGAAATCATCGGCAACAAGAGCTACAAAAATGAATTGGCCAGGGAGTTCAAGGATAATGACAGCCCGATGAAAATCGCCATTGTGGTGGATATGTGGCTGACCGGGTTTGACGTGCCCTCCCTGGCGACCATGTATGTCTACAAGCCGATGAGCGGCCATAACCTCATGCAGGCCATTGCCCGCGTCAACCGCGTGTTCGGCGACAAGGAAGGGGGGCTGGTGGTGGATTATGTGGGCATCGCTTCCGCCCTGAAGCAGGCGATGAATGATTACACAGGCCGGGATAAAGCCAACTACGGAGATACCGACGTGGCCAAAGCGGCCCATCCCAAGTTCCTGGAAAAACTCAGCATCTGCCGGGATCTGTTCCATGGATTTGACTATTCCGGATTCACGACGGGTACTGATCTTGAACGAGCCAGATGCATCAGCGGAGCGGTTAATTTTATCATTGGCAGGGATAAGGAAAAGAAACAGGAATGTTTCCTCAGGGAAGCGCTGATGCTGCGCCAGGCCCTGTCCCTGTGCGCCTCCATCACCCAGGAAACCGACCGTTTCGAAGCCGCCTTCTTTGAGTCCGTCCGGGTTCTGGTGCAAAGGCTCAGAAGCGCGGGTGCCGGGAAGAAAATTTCCCTGAAGGAGATGAACGACAGAATTAACGCACTGTTAAAACAAAGCATCCGGAGCGAAGGCGTCATCAATTTGTTTTCCGATGTTTCCAGGGAGTTTTCTCTTTTTGATCCAACGTTTCTTGAGGAAATTGCGAGGATGAAGGAAAAGAACCTTGCCCTGGAATTGCTTAAAAAGCTGATTCTGGAACAGGTCTCCATTTACAAGAGGACCAACATCGTCAAGTCGGAAAAATTCAGCGAGAAGATGCAACGGCTGATTAATTCCTACATCAATGGGTTAATTACCAATGAAGAAGTCATTGCGGAGATGCTGAAACTCGCGAAACAGATGGCGGAAGCCCGCAAGGAAGGAAGAAATCATGGCCTTTCCCCCGAAGAAGAAGCTTTCTACGACGCACTGAACAGGCCGCAGGCCGTTAAGGATTTCTATAAGAATGACGAGCTGATCGCCATGAGCAGGGAATTAACGGAGGCTCTGCGCAGAAACAGCACCATCGACTGGCAAAAACGCACCCAGGCGCGGGCAAAAATGCGCACCATGATCAAACGTCTTTTGAAAAAATACAAGTACCCGCCCGATGATGTGCCGGAGGCTCTTCAAACCGTCATGAGCCAGTGTGAGCTGTGGGCGGATAATATCATGGATGTCAGGAAAAAGAGTTATTTGAATGATTCTTCCGGGGATGAGGGAGCCCTCAGAGCAGCGGAATATCCGGAACAATACGGGGTCAGCAGCTGATCATGGCAAGATGCTCTACCAGGGAAGGGAAATGGAATCCGCATCTGCCTGTTCCGGACATCGCCGGAGAGGCATATTCCCTCCGTTCGGATTTTTTCTCTTGCCAGACTGCGCCCCGTGTGGTTTACTGCGCCCCGCAACGGCAGAAACGCCTGAGCAGACAGCCCCATAGTGTAATTGGTAACACACCTGATTTTGGTTCAGTATTTCTAGGTTCGAGTCCTGGTGGGGCTGCCAATCCAACCCTCCTTCAAGGAGGGTTTTTTGTTGCCTTTTTTCAGGATTCATCCTCTCCCGGAGCAAGCTTGAACGCCATTCCCCCATCATCCGCACAGATTCTTGAAAATCCAGCAATCGTCCTGCCGCGCATGGAACATGCGGGGGTGGAGGGAAATGCCGGAAAGAAGGGTATTCCATGAGCATCGCACACACGGCATCCCGGGACGGTAAAAGCTCTTGCGTTACAGGGATTTTTTTGCATAATCCCCCGGCAGGAATGACGGAAAAACCTATACAACTTGGGCTTGCCGGGCTGGGAACGGTCGGTTCCGGCGTTTATGAAACGCTGTGCCGCAATCACGCCCTTCTGGAAGCCCGGAGCAAGATTCCTTTCAGGCTCAAGCGCATCGCCGTGCGCAACCTGGAAAAGCCCAGGGAAACCGTCGTTCCCCGGGAACTGCTGACGGATGATTGGCAGGATTTGGTAAACGACCCGGAGATAGACATCATTATTGAGCTGATTGGCGGAACGCGCCAGGCTTACGACCTGGTGACGCTGGCCCTCCGTGCCGGCAAGCCCGTCGTTACGGGGAACAAGGCTCTTCTGGCCGAGTACGGAGCGGAGATTTTCAAGCTTTCCGCGGAAATGGGCACCCCCATTTATTTCGAAGCGTCCGCCGGCGGCGGCATCCCCATTATCCAGAGCTTGCAGAATTCCCTGATTTGCAACCACATCAATTCCATTGTGGGAATTATCAACGGAACGTCCAACTATATTCTTTCCGCCATGGGGGAACACGGGGCCGATTACGCGGACGCCCTGGCCCAGGCCCAGAAGCTGGGCTTCGCGGAAGAAGACCCTTCCCTGGACGTCAACGGGTGGGATGCCGCCCACAAGGCGCTCATCCTGGCGATGCTGGCCTACGGGACAACCATTTCCCCGGATAAAATTTACGTCAGAGGCATTGAGAACATCACCAGCCGGGATTTCGAGTTTGCCAAAAAACTGGGCTATACCATCAAGCTCCTTGTCGTCATCCGGTACCATGAGGGGCAGGAAGACGCCCTGGAACTGCGCGTCCAGCCCTGTTTTGTCCATGACTGGCATATCCTGGCTTCCGTGAACGGCGTGTTCAACGCCATTTCCGTCAACGGGGATATTGTGGGGGAAACGCTGTTTTACGGCCGCGGAGCGGGCAAGAACCCCACAGCCTCCGCCGTCATCAGCGACGTCATCACCGCCATGCGGGAAAGCCGCTATCCGGAATACCATACGGGCTTCAATCCCTATGCCAAGGCCTGCGGGATCATGCACATTAATGATACGGTCACTCCGTATTACGTCCGCTTCCAGGTGGTGGACCAGCCGGGCGTCATTGCGGAAATAGCCCGCATTCTGGCCACCTTCGGCATCGGCATTTCCGCCACCTCTTCCCTCCCCAGCCATATTGATGAGGGCGGAGCCCCCTGGAACGACCTCGTTTTCATCCTCCACTCCTGCCCGTGGGGCCAGCTTCAGAAGGCGCTGGAGGAAATAACCCGCATTTCCTGCGTGGCGGCGGAACCCCGCGTCCTGCGCATAGAACATCTTCTTCCTCAATCCTAACCTACATATCATCCTGTTACATGGCTCTTATCGTTCAAAAATTCGGGGGCAGCTCCGTCGGCACCATTGACCGCATCCGCAATGTAGCGCGCCGCATCCATGAAACCGCCAGGGAAGGCAACCAGGTGGTCGCCGTCGTTTCCGCCATGAGCGGCGTGACGGACAAGCTGATCGGCCTTGCCAGGGAATTGTCTGAAACCCCTTGCGAACGCGAACTTGACGTGCTGATGGCCACCGGCGAACAGCAGTCCATCGCCCTGCTCTGCATGGCTCTGCATGAACTGGGAGAAAAAGCCGTGTCCTTCACGGGGGCGCAGGCCGGGATCACCACCTTCGGCAGCCACACGCGGGGGCGCATCCACAACATTGACCCAACGCTGATGAACAAGTACCTGCTGGAAGGCAACATCCTGATCTGCGCCGGCTTCCAGGGGGTTACGGAAGAAGGAATGGTCCAGACGCTGGGCCGCGGCGGTTCCGATCTCTCCGCCATCGCCATCGCGGCCGCCCTGAAAGCGGACGTGTGCCAGATTTTCACAGATGTGGACGGCGTCTATACCTGTGACCCCCGCGTGGTCAAGGACGCCAAGAAAATACAAACTCTTTCATATGACGAAATGCTGGAAATGGCTTCCAACGGGTCCAAGGTGATGCAGTCGCGTTCCGTGGAATTCGCCAAAAAATTCGGCGTCGTCTTTGAAGTTCGCAACTCCATGAACAACAACCCCGGTACAATCGTGCAAGAAGAAACCCCCTCCATGGAAGCCGTCGTCATCCGCGGCATTTCCATTGACCGCAACCAGGCCCGCGTTACCATTACCGGCATTCCGGACCAGATCGGCTACACGGCCCAGATACTGGGCGCCCTGGCAGAAGCGGAAATCAACCTGGATATGATTCTGGCCAATACTGCCCATGACGGCTATGTCCGCCAGTCCTTTACGATGCCCTCCAACGAACTGGGCCGCGCCCAGGCCGCCCTCAAACCGGTCATGGCCGCCCTCGGCTCCACCGTCAAAGTGGAAACGGAAGCGGGACTGGCCAAGCTTTCCCTGGTCGGCATCGGCATGCGTTCCCATTCCGGCGTAGGAGCCACCGCTTTCAAGGCCCTGGCGGACGCCAACATCAAGATCGGCATGATTTCCACCTCGGAAATCAAGATTGCCGTGATGGTGGACGAATCCGATATTGAGGAAGCGGCCCGGGTAGTGCATAAGGCGTTCAACCTGGGAGCCTGATTTTTTCAGTATTTATCAACTCTTTTTTCCGCGCCGGTTCACGTTCCCGTGAGCCGGCTTTTTCATGCGGCAAGAAAAGCAGCCCTTTCCCGGAAGAGGAACGCCATCCCCCGTTTCCTTCCAAATTCCGAATGAAGGAAGGGCCGTCTCTCTTCGCATGCTGTGGCGGGCGGAACGGCCGTCATAGAAACACAGGAGAATGACGCCGCCCTTTCCCTGCTCCGGTTTTACCGGCTTGCCGCCCAGGTTTTTCAGCGTTCACATAAAATCCATGCCTCCTGGAACGGAATTCTCCGGGGGAAAGGGAAGTCCTTTCAGGTACGGAGCAAAAAAGCACAACAAACAGAAGGTTCATCTACAGGGAATCCACCGTCCTCCGCACCGCGCAGAAGCTGCCGCAGCCAATCCCTGTTATTGCACCCGTATCGTCTGCTCAATCAGTTCGTTCAGGCGCGGCGCAGTAATGCCGCCAACCATATCCTTCAGCTTCATTCCTTCCAGATACAGAACCGTCAGAGGAACGGCTTCCAGGCCATATTTGCGGGCTATGTCCGGATAGGCGTCCGCATCAATCAGCACGGCAAACGCCTTGCCGTCCTGCGATTCGGCATAAGATTTTACCGCCTGGACGTAATCCATGGCCGGACGGCTCCATGAAGCGTAAAAAACAAGGAGTACCTTGCGGCCGGAAAGTTCCGTAAGCTGCCGCATGTCCTCTCCCTTGTAATCCATCCATACGGGGGCCTTTTTCTTGGGTTTTGCGGGCGGGAGGACTTTTTTGGGAGGGTCAAACGTCCTTTCCAGAGGACGCGGAGCGGGCTTTTTTTCCGCATAACGGGCGCGGCGTTCACTGGAATCGTCGCACCCGGTCAGACCGGCCGCCAGCAAACCGCAGACCAATATGAACAAGCCCTGTTTCATCCGCAGGCAAGTATGCCCGGAGAAGGCGAATTTGCAAGTCTGAAACCCATCCCGCTTTTCTGCGTTGCCCTCTCCCCCCTCTTTCTGTTATGGTGAAGGTTGCATGAATGGCGTCCCTCCACTGGAATTCGCAGGTGTTTCCCACTGGGCGGCCCTGGCCGCACTCCTGGCGGCGGGAACCTGCATCCTGGAGCTGGGGCAGTCCTACAAGAAAACCGTCAGAAACCGCACTACCTTCTGGCTGGGGGCGGCCTGCCTGTTCAGCCTGGTTCCCGACCTGGCCGCCATGCTGGCCGATGAACCGGAGAAGAACTGGACATGGATGCTTCCCCTGCATTTCTGCTCCGTCATGCAGGTGGTGTGCGCCCTGAGCCTGTGGATACCCTCCCGGCGGCTGCGCTCCGTGGCCTATTACTGCGTGCTGTGCGCCACCCTCCAGGGGCTGGTGACTCCTTCCGTGGCCCATGATTTCCCCTCATGGACGTATGTTGCCTTTTTCCTGTCCCACGGCGTGACAGTCATCACGGCGCTCTACCTGCCTCTGGCGCTGAAATGGAAACCGGCGCGATGGGACTTCCTGTGGGCTTTTTTGCTGGCGAACGCGTATCTGGCCGTTATCCATCCCGTCAACATGCTCCTGGGAACCAATTACGGGTTTACCGTGGCCACGCCCGCCGGAGGTTCCGTGCTGGACTTTCTAGGGCCATGGCCCTGGTACCTGCTGTGGATGCAGGTTCCTGCGCTGGCGCTGATGTACCTGCTCACGCTTCCCTTCCGCCGTTATCCCAGGGGCCGCACGGGCAGTTCCCTGTTCCGCCACTGAAATGGGATTTTTTCCCCTGTTCCGTCTGAATCCCCGCGAAAACGTCCCTTCCGTTTCCCAAAAAAAGAGCCCGGACAGTCCTTTACTGTACAATCGGCTTAAGGATGCCGATGTAGGTGTCCGATGTCCCGGTTCCGCGATAAATGGAATTCATCCTGATTTTGATGGTGTGCACAGGCTGCCTGTAGTACGGAGGCACAACGATCTGCGGAGTCCAGTCATCCCGCAGCGTGGCGTCAAAAGTATAATTTCCATTCAGCGTCACCTGGATGCTTTTGGGGCGGCTGAACATGGAATAGGCAATATTCGGGTGCCTCCGGGCTTCCGAATCCTTTTCCGGGTTGGTTACCGGGGAAATGCCGGTCTCTAGCATGATGCCCAGCAGCCGGCCGGGTTTCCTGAGCTTGATTTCCAGGGTTTCCCCCTGGCCGTCCCCGGAAACGCTTTCCGCCCAATAGCCGGAACTTTTTTTCAGGTTGTCCGGTGAACATGGAGCCCCGTAAGGGTCCCTGTCCAGTGTGGAGCTGGCCGTTACATCGTACTGGTCCGTCAAAACGCCTTTTTCTCCGCGGACGGTAATCCCCCCATCCTTGTCCAGCACCCAACCGGGGCCCGGAGTCAGCACCACGGATGGAGCATAGGGCCTGCCGTCCGCTCCCAGCAGAGACCAAGTATAAACGCCTTTGGGCGTCGTCACGATGGATTTGGCATCCGCAGAGGGATCCAGCTTGACGGACTGGTTGGTCATCTCCGAGCTGTACACATTGACCACCGCCCTGGGGGTGCCCCCCGTCCAGGTCATTACCGGAGAGGTAAGCAGCGTCAGGCGCGGTTCCCCCATGTGGACCTTCGGTTCCGGCGTAATGGCAACGTCCTGCGTATAAGGAACGGAGAACTGGAAGGCAAGAACATGGATTCCCGCCTTGTTGGGAACCTGGGCCACCAGCCAGTGAGTTATGCCGGCAATGGGAAACATGGAGGGAGCGTCCGCCTGTAGATGCCGCCCCTCCACCAGGGAAAAATCACATTTCAGATCATCCACGGATGTGACGACGTCCTGCACCGCTTTCGTAAAAGGAAGGCTGCGTATGGGTTCCTGCCTGGCGGCATTGGCCTGTTCATCAGGCGGTTCGTACTGGAACGGCACGCCTACGGAAATGGTTTTCCCCCTGATTCCCCTGGGGATATCCAGCGCGCAGGTGTAAATCAGGAAAGCCTGGTGCTGCTTCAGGGAAACAGTAACGTCAAGCGCGTTCAGCCGGATTCCGTCCGCCTGCGTCAAATCCATGGGAACGGGCAAGCCGGGAACCGGAGCGATGCATTGAAAGGATATCTCCTGCTGGCGGGGGCGGTCCGCTTTTTCCGCGGCGGTCTGTTCCTTCTGCTGGGGTTCGGCGGCCATGCCCGGCACGCAACATGCAATGCCGGCCAGCCAGATCAGGGTAGCCAATCTCATGGCCGTTAGATTAACGCGCTGCAGCCCGTTCATCAAGTCCATTTAGGGGAGGGGGGAAAGGCCTCTTCCGTACCCGCTCTTTTCCCTGAACAAACCGGGGCGGCCCTCCTTTGAACCAGCGACGCCCGCAGCAGGAAAATATTCGTTCCAAACTCCGGAATTGGTCGCTTCATGCCCTTGGAAACGGGCTCCGGGATTCCGCCTAGACGTCTCTCTGCCTGAGAAGCGGAAAAATGGCCCCATGGCATATGACAGGTAAAAACAAACTGAGGGGCATCGGAGGGCTTTTTCCGCCACAAACCAGCATCATTTACTCATTAGCAACAATCGGTATCCATTGTTGCGTATTTGCAGAAAGACTGTGTTCTTCCGCTTTCCCGGCGCCGTTAATGTACTCTTATTACCAGGGTTTTTCATGAAAAGCCCGTTTCCGGGGAAGAGCCAAAACGCCCAGCCGCCCCCCCTTCGCCAAACAAAAAAAGAAGCATGCGGAAGACAGAAAAAATCACGCAAGACAGGAGAAATTTTTCTAGAAAACAGGACAAACAACACAATATATAGCGTATATAAAAAAATACTGTACAATATTTCCTTTTCATCAGGATTATTTTTCAGTAGATAATGCACACGCTACGCGCCGCCGCCCCACGACGAAGCGCAAGCCTTACGGGATTGTTCCCAAATCTTTCTACTTCGCAAGCCAATGACCACAGACAACTCGCAAACCATACTCAAACTGCGCACAGGCCAAGAAATTATCCTCCCCCAGAGGAAAGACCTGCTGGGCGGATTGAAATTCACCAGAAGATTTTCACACAATGAAGTCCACCCCTATGATGAAGTGGACTGGACGCGCCGTGACGTCCGCATTATGGATTGGAAAACCGGCAAGACCATTTACGAGCGTCTGGGTCTGGAAGCTCCCGCCCACTGGGATGACAACGCCGTCAAAATCACGGCGGACAAATACCTTTTCGGCAGCGAACCTGGCTCCCTGGAATATGAAGACAGCTTCCGCAATATTTACGACCGCATTTCCAATACCTATACCGTATGGGGATGGGAAGAAGGTTACTTCGCCACGCTGGAAGACGCGGAAATTTTCAATGAGGAAATCAAGGCCATGCTGGTACAGCAGATATGGGCGCCCAATTCCCCCGTCTGGTTCAACATCGGCCACTGGGAGCAGTGGCGCTGGGGACGCCCGGACCTGAGGGAAAGCTATACAGGCCACGGCAACAAGGCCTACCATACCAAGGGGACCAAGAACAATCTGAAAACCTTCACGGTCCAGTCCACGTATGAATATCCCCAGTGTTCCGCCTGTTTCCTGACGGAAGTGGGAGACAGCATGGAGGATATTCTGGACCACCTGACGACGGAAGGCCGTATTTTCGCGTCCGGTTCCGGCGTGGGCATCAACCTGTCCACCCTCCGGTCCTCCAAGGAGCCCATCAGCGGCAAGGGCCGGTCCTCCGGCCCCATCTCCTTCGACCGCGGCTGGGACCGCATGGCCGGCGCCATCAAATCCGGAGGCAAGACGCGCCGCGCCGCACGCATGGTCCTGATGTTCAGCGACCATCCGGATATTTTCGAATTCATCAATACGAAGAACCGCCAGGAAGACATCGCCAAGGTTATCCTGCGCGAACACAACGTGCACGTGGAGCTCAAGCAGATTGCGGAGACCAAGCTGGTTGCCGGCACTCCGGCGGAAAAGGCTGCCGCCCGCGTCATTCTTTCCCTGCCCCTGGCCACCCGGAACAGTTTTGACCCGCACATGGATGCCCTGCTGTACGGGGAAACGCTCTCCCACCAGAACGCGAACCATTCCGTTTCCCTGAAGGGGGATTTCTGGCAGGCGCTCGCCAACAACGGCAATACCTACACGCGCTGGGTCACGAATCCGGCCCACATTGAACAGACATTCCGCGCCCAGGAACTTCTGGAAGCCATGGCCCAGTCCATCTGGGACAACGGGGAACCCGGCGTGCACAATAACGACGTGATCAACCTGTGGAACCCCGTCAAGTCCATCGGCACCATCACTACGTCCAATCCCTGCTCGGAATACGTCTTCCTGAACAATACGAGCTGCAACCTTTCCTCCTTCAACGCCTACCGCTTCCTGATCAAGGGAGAGGACGGCAAGCCCGTTTTTGATGCGGACGCCCTGACCCACGCCGCCCGCCTGGCCATGGTCTGCGCGGACCTGAATGTGGAACGCGGCGGCTTCCCGATTGAAGAAATCGCGGAGGGCACCTACAAGTACCGCACCACAGGCATCGGCTTCGCCAACGTGGGCGGCTCCCTGATGGCCCTGGGCGTGCCTTACGATTCCGACGAAGGCCGCTGGATTGCCTCCCAGCTTTGCAGCGCCCTGACGGCGGCCTGCTGGACGGCCTCCGCGGAAATGGGCGCGGAACTGGGCTCCTACGTGGAATACCCCGCCAGCAAGAAAGACCTGCTCGCCGTGCTGCGCCTGCACAACGCAGCCCAGAAACTGGCAAGCACCCTGCCCTCCCAGAAGGATTCCAAGACGCTGGACGACCTGATTGAGAGCATCATCTCCAATGCCGGAGGGATCCTGCCGGAAGCGCAGGGGCTCACCGCCTCCTATGCCCTGCATGCCTACCTCAAGAGCTTCAAGGCCCCCACCATGATGAACAGGGAGCGCATCGCCCCCGCGGCCAAGCTGGCGGAAGCCGCTTCCGACATGTGGGCGAAGGTGATCAAGGCCACGGCGCACCGCAACGCGTTTGTTTCCGTGATGGCGCCCACGGGCACCATTTCCGCCCCGCTTGGCTGCTATGATGAAGGCACCACTTCCATTGAGCCGGATTACACGCTGGTGAAATGGAAGCAGCTGGCGGGCGGAGGCTCCCTGAAGATGTTCAACCGCCTGGCCCTGGAAGGCCTCCGCTCCCTGGGTTACCCGGAAGACTTCGTCAATGAAGCCGCTCTGGAAGTGGCGGGCCTGGACGGCCTGATTTCCGCGTTCCAGGGGAATATGGATTCCGTCGTGAACCAGCTCATTGTGGACCCCTGCAATGACCAAGCCGGCCCCGTGCGCCTCGCGTGGCGCCGCCTGCTCTCCGGCACGGAATCCCGCAGTGAAATTCAGGAAAAAGTGGCCTATATCAGCAACCCGGCCAACATGGCCGTGCTGACGGCGGATGAACTCGCCGTAGTCAACGGAGCCGCCCATATTGAATCCATACCGTGGCTGAATAAGAAGGACCTGCCGGTCTTTGACTGCGCCGCCACCAACGGCAACGGCATCCGTGCCATTTCCCCCGCCGGCCATGTGCTGATGCTGGGCGCCCTCCAGCCCTTCATCTCCGGCGCGTGCTCCAAGACGGTCAACATGCCCGTCTCCGCCGGCGTGCAGGATATTTACGATTCCCTCATCATGTCCCACGAACTGGGCGTGAAGTGCATCGCCATCTTCCGCGCCGGCTCCAAGGCGAATGCCGTTTACGTGGTGGATACCCCGGAAACGCGCATGTTCAAGGCCAACCACGTCTGGGAACAGCTGGTGAATGCCGGCTCAGACGCCATTGACGAAATCATCGCGGAGGCATCCAAGCCGCGCCAGCGCAAGCTGCCCGGCCGCCGTCTGGGCCAGACCGTCAAATTCTCCGTAGGCGGCCAGCTGACGGGCTACCTGACGGTAGGCGTCTATGCGGACGGCACCTGCGGGGAAGTTTTCGGACGCCTGGGACAAGTCGGCTCCTTCGCCTCCGGCATGTTTGAAGCTTACTGCAAGCTCCTCTCCACCGCCCTTCAGTTCGGCGTGCCTCTCAAGGAAGTGGTTAAGGGATTCCGCAATTACTCCTTCGAGCCCTCCGGGTTCTGCCGCGTGGGGGATGATACGGAGGCGGACACCTGCACGGAAATCCGCTCCTGCGCTTCCGTGGTGGATTTAATTGCCAAGATTCTGGCGTGGCTTTTCCCGGAAAGCAACGGCTACCGCCTGCGGGACGTGTTCTCCATCCCCAGCGTCAGCCTTCCGGGCCAGGCTCCGGATACGACGGTAAGCGTGCTGCCCCCCCGCATCATCACCGCTCCGGCGCATCCCGCTACTCCGGCCCTGCCGGAAATTCCCGCCGGAAAGGTTCCGGAAGGAACGATGCTCAACGGCGCCTCCCTCTGCCCGCAGTGCCACTCCCTGGCCTATGTCCAGGACGGCAAATGCAAATCCTGCCGCTCCTGCGGATACAAGGACGGCGGCTGCGGGGAATAAACGGTAACCAGATCATTCCAGACCCGCTCTTTCCGGGCGGAATCCGGCTGCTGCCGGGTTCCGCCCGGTGAATTTACGGAAAAGGTATTTTTTCCGGGAGAGACGATTTTCCGGTCTTCCCGGCCCCCGTCCAGCATGAACTTTCCGGAAAAAGCGAACGGAAACCGCCGCGCGGGGAAAAGGAATGATAGGCGTTTGCCTTGAAATCCGGCAGCATTTCATTCATAGTCCGCCGCATACGCCTGAAGCCGCACCTTTATTTTCCATGAAACCCTACTATACCCTGGCTGACCTTCTGGATGAAGGACATCCGTTTGACGCCGGGGAATCCGTTCCCGCCAAGCTGGCCGTGATCGGGTTTCCCATTGCCCATTCCAAATCTCCCGCCATGCAGCAGGCCGCGCTGGACGCGGCGGGCATTCGCGCCCGTTATATCCGTATACAGGCTTCTCCGGAAGAATTCGGGGAGGTGGTGCGGCTCCTCAGGGAAAGGGGATTCACGGGGGCCAACGTGACGGTGCCCCACAAGCAGGCTGCCTGTTCCCTGTGCAGTGACACGGACGCTCTTTCCCGCGTCACCGGTTCCGTCAATACGCTCGTCTTTCAAAAGGACGGTTCCGTCTCCGGCTTCAACACGGACGGCCCGGGTTTCGCCCGCGCCATCCGGGAAGAATTTTCCGTGGATTTGCGCGATTTGAAAGTGGCCCTTCTGGGTTCCTGCGGCGGAGCCGGGCTAGCCTTGGCCTACACCTGCGCCATGCAGCGCTGTGAACGGCTGACGCTGGCCGGAAGATCGGAAGAAAAGCTTCAGGAGCTTAAAAACAGGCTGAGTTCCTTTTTCATTGACGAACACAGGCTGGAAGGAGCCTCCGACCGCCTGGCGGCCCACCAGAACAATACTCCCCGTTTCAATGCCGCCGTGGAGGATGCGGACCTGATTGTCAACGCCACCTCCCTCGGCCTGAAACCTACGGACCCTTCCCCCGTGCCTCCCGCACTGCTTTCCGCCCACCATCTGGTTTACGATTTACAGACGCATGACGATGCCTTCCAGATGGAAGCCCGCTTTCAGGGCGCCAGAGTTTCCAACGGCCTTTCCATGCTGGTTCACCAGGGGGCCCTCTCCTTTGAACGCTGGTTCGGCGTCAAACCGGATATTTCCGCCATGCGCCGGGCTCTTGAACAAAAACATGACTGACGCCCCCCCCCATTTTAACGTCCATGCTTTCCGGAACGCGCTGGTAGAATGGTTCAGGCGCGAAGGGAAAGACTACCCGTGGAGGCGGACAACGGATCCGTGGCACATCCTGGTTTCCGAGCTGATGTTGCAGCAGACGACCATTCCCACCGTTCTGGGAAGATATGACAGGTGGATGCGCCAGTTCCCCACCCCGGGCCATCTGGCCGCCGTGGACGAGCAGACGGCCCTGCGCTCCTGGGAAGGACTGGGCTATTACCGCCGCGTGCGCTCCCTCCAGGCCATCGCCAGGGAAATCGTCAACAAGTTCGGAGGACGGTTCCCGGACAACGCGGAAGGGTTGAAACGCCTGCCGGGCATCGGCCCCTACACGTCGGGAGCGCTCCTCTCCTTCGCCTTCAACAAGGCGGCTCCCATTGTAGACGCCAATGTCGCGCGCGTCCTGGCCCGCATTGACAATTATTCCGTTCCCGTGGATTCCACGGAAGGCCAAAAATACCTGTGGAGCCGCGCGGAAAGCCTGGTGGACCCGGAACATGCCCGTGAATTCAATTCAGCCATCATGGAACTGGGGCAAACCTGCTGCAGCATCAGTTCTCCGGACTGCCTGCTGTGCCCCGTGCGCCCCTTCTGCTCCGCGGAACGGCCGGAAACGCTTCCCGTCAAAAATCCCAAGCCGCAAGTCACCCGGGTGGAGCACCACGACATTCTTTACATCCGCGGCAAATCCGTCCTGCTGGCCAAATGCCCGGAAGGCAAGCGTCATGCCGGCATGTACCGCTTCCCCCAGAGGGAGGACGACCACACCCTTTCCCTACCCCATGTCCTGAAACAGACCTACAGCATTACCCGCTACAGGGTGACCCGCTACATCCACCATGTGACGGATACGCCTCTCCTCAGGGAAGGAGAGGAATTCGTGCCGCTGGACAAAATCCACGGGCTGCCCATGGCATCTCCGGACCGCAAGGCGCTGAACTCCCCCGCCCTGGGCAAACTGCTGAACCATATCAGATGAATGACAGATTAACGCCGGAACTTGTCCTCTCCGCCTATTGCCAGGGGTGTTTTCCCATGGCGGACCCGGAAACGGGAGAAATCTCCTTTTACGAACCGGACCCGCGCGCCCTGATTCCGCTGGACGACCGCTTCCACATCCCTCACGGCCTCAAACGGGCTTTGAATAAAAAACCTTTTGAACTCCGGATGGATACCGCTTTTCCGGAGGTGGTGCATGCCTGCGCCCGGACGGAGCAGCCGGAAGAACAATGGATAGACGGGCAAATTGAAGAAGCATACGGCAAGCTTCACGAGATGGGCTTCGCCCACAGTGTGGAATGCTGGGACGAGGAAGGGCTGCAGGGAGGCCTGTACGGAGTAGCCTTGGGGAAGGCTTTTTTCGGGGAAAGCATGTTCCACCGGAAAACGGACGCCAGCAAGATTGCCCTGGTGGCCCTGGTGCAATACCTGCGGGCGCACCAGTTCCTTTTTCTGGATACCCAGTGGACTACGCCGCATCTGCTGAAATTCGGAACCTATGAAGTGCCGGCGGAAGAATACCGGAAAATGCTGAAGCGAGCGCTGGCAGGATAATAAACCATGTTTTCATTGTCCGGAATAAACAGCCGGAATGGATTCTATGGCGTTTATTCCCAACTATGGAATATCCGGCAGCGCACCGGATTGCAAGAACTGTTGGTAATTTTTCTTCAGCCTTTACCATCAATACTTGAACCATCAAGCCGAACCCTATGCTCGAATATCCAGAAAGCATGGTTCCGGCATAAAAAACGCCGGAATTGAAATTGGCGGCCTCCGGGAAAGGCGAGAACTGTGAAGGTATGTCCACCCGCGCGCATGGAACAATCGGCCCGCAGGTTCAAGCCATATCCGCCAAGGCTATTCCATCCGCTAAAAAGCCCGTGGTTCCGAAGAACCACGGGCTGTCTATTAACCCTTAACAAAAAGGTTTATTCCTGTTCCAGAGCTGCCTGGGCCGCGGCCAGACGGGCGGTCGGGACACGGTAGGGAGAGCAGCTCACGTAAGTCAGGCCCAGCGTGTTGCAGAACTTGACGGAAGCGGGGTCGCCGCCGTGTTCGCCGCAGATGCCCAACTTGATGTCCGGGCGGGTGGAGCGGCCGAGTTCCACGGCAATCTTCATCAGCTTGCCGACGCCGTTCTGGTCAATGGAAGCGAAGACGTTCTTCTTGATGATTTCCAGTTCCTGGTACTGCGGCAGGAAGGAGCCGGAGTCGTCGCGGCTCATGCCCAGGCCCGTCTGGGTCAGGTCATTGGTGCCGAAGGAGAAGAATTGGGCGGTTTCCGCGATTTCGTCAGCCGTAACGGCGGCGCGCGGGATTTCAATCATGGTGCCGACGAGGTAGTCCACTTTGGCGCCTTTTTCCTCAAATACCTGCTGGGCCACCTTGTCAATGATGGCTTTCTGGATGTCCAGCTCCTTCTTGAAGGCCACCAGGGGAACCATGATTTCAGGCACCACGGCAAAGCCTTCTTCCTGGGAGACTTCCACAGCGGCTTCAAAGATGGCGCGGGCCTGCATTTCCGTGATTTCCGGATAGGCGATGCCGAGACGGCAGCCGCGGTGGCCGAGCATCGGGTTGAACTCATGGAGTTCGGACACGCGGCGCATGATGACTTCCACAGGCATGCCGATTTTCTGGGCCAGGTCAAGCTGCTGTTCTTTCGTCTGGGGAAGGAATTCGTGTAGGGGCGGGTCCAGAAGGCGGATGGTGCCCGGCAGACCCTTGAGCGCCTTGAAGATGCCCTTGAAGTCCCCCTTCTGGTAGGGAAGGAGCTTGGAAACGGCGGCTACGCGGTCGCTCTTCTTGGTGGAAAGGATCATTTCACGGACGAAGTCGATCCGGTCCCCTTCAAAGAACATGTGTTCCGTGCGGCAGAGGCCGATGCCGGTGGCACCGAAGGCGATAGCGGTTTCCGTCTGCTTGGGAGAGTCCGCATTGGTGCGCACTTTCATTTTGGTGCAGTCGTCGCACCACTGCATGAGCTTGGCGAAGTTCTGGTAGGTGCGGCTGTCTTCCGGCTTCATGGTCTTGGAGATCAGAACCTGGATGATTTCAGAGGGGGAAGTTTCCACCTTGCCGGCGTATACCAGGCCGCTCGTTCCGTCAATGGAGAGGTAGTCACCTTCGCTGACGGTTACGTCGCCAACGGAAACGGTGCGGTTGTTGTAGTCCACAATGATTTCATCTGCGCCGCAAACGCAGACTTTGCCCATCTGGCGGGCAACGAGGGCGGCATGGGAGGAAACGCCGCCGCGGGCGGTCAGGATGCCTTCAGCGGCAATCATGCCGCGCAGGTCTTCCGGAGAGGTTTCCAGACGGACCAGCAGAACCTTTTCACCTCTGTCCGCGGCTTCCACGCAGCGTTCCGCGTTCAGGTAGATGCGTCCGGTGGCGGCGCCGGGTCCGGCGGGAAGACCGCGGGTCAGCACCTTGGCGCTCTTGATGGCTTCACGGTCAAAGATGGGGGTCAGCAGCTGGTCCACCTGGTCCGCAGGAATGCGGCGCACGGCGGTTTTCCAGTCAATCAGGCCCTGTTCCACCATTTCGCAGGCAATGCGGAAAGCGGCCACGCCGGTGCGCTTCCCGTTGCGGGTCTGGAGCATGTAGACGGTGCGGTCTTGGATGGTGAATTCAAAGTCCTGCATGTCATGGAAGTGATTTTCCAGCACTTCGCGAATGCGCACCAGTTCATTGAAGGCGGCGGGCATCACTTCATGAAGGGCAGCAACGGGGGCGGGCGTACGCACGCCGGCCACGACGTCTTCACCCTGGGCGTTCATCAGGAATTCGCCATAGAATTCGTTTTCGCCGGAGGCGGGGTTGCGGGTGAACGCCACGCCGGAACCGGATTCCTCACCCGTGTTGCCGAAGACCATGGCCTGCACGTTGACGGCGGTGCCCCATTCGGACGGAATGCCGTATTTCTGGCGGTACACGATGGCGCGGTCATTGTTCCAGGAACCGAACACGGCGCCAATGGCTCCCTGAAGCTGTTCCCAGGGGCATTCCGGGAATTCATGGCCGGTGCGTTCCAGCACCAGAGCCTTGAAGCGGGAGACAAGTTCCTTCAGGTCGTCGGCGGAAAGCTTGGTGTCTTCCACATCCTCGCTGCCGAAGCGTTCTTTCTTGATGGCGGCGATGGCGGTTTCAAAGGGTTCGTGGTCTTCATCCGGGGTTTTCTGCACACCCAGCACCACGTCGCCGTACATCTGCACGAAGCGGCGGTAGCAGTCCCAGGCGAAGCGGGGATTGTTCGTAGCCTTCACCATGGCTTCCACGGATTTTTCATTCAGGCCGAGGTTCAAAATCGTGTCCATCATGCCGGGCATGGATTCACGGGCGCCGGAACGCACGGCCACCAGCAGGGGCATAGCTTCCGTATCGCCGAACTTGCGTCCCAGGATCTGTTCCATTTTGGCAATGCCTTCCTTGACCTGCGCGTCAAGCTGGGCGGGATAAGTGCAGCCGTGATCGTAGTAGTAAGTGCAAACCTCCGTAGTGATGGTGAATCCGGGAGGGACAGGAAGGCCGATGCGGGCCATTTCCGCAAGGTTGGCGCCCTTGCCGCCCAAAAGATTTTTCATGCTGCCATTGCCGTCGGCGGACCCTCCGCCGAAAGAATAGACGAATTTGTCAGTAGATGCGCTGCACGCGCAGGAGTTGGTGGACATATCGATTATTGTAGTCGAATTAATGATTCTGCCCAAACATCGACCAAAGGAGCCAACAAAAGACCCAATAGCGAGTTAGGGTCGAGTAAGGATGCCTTCGGCCCCTTGCTTTGTCAATCCGAAATTGTACGGAAAACAAAAATATTTTTCAGAGTTTTTGGGGAAAAGAATGCATGCCAAAACCCTGTTTTTCCAACCTGTCCCGTCCGGAACCGCTCTTCCTCCGGGCAACGCCGCTTCCTGTTTTCCGGCGGTCCCGGAATTACCTGGGAATAAAAGCGCAGCGAGTTTCTTTTCATGGTTGCCCGGAAAAGAAAAACGGCCGCTTATCAACCGGATAAGCGGCCGCCGGAAATAATATGCCCTGTTTTTTATGCCTTGCAGAAGGTGTCTTCATCCGCACAGTCAGCCTGAACCCACATGACGGAGGAATCACCGGAAGCTATATGCACGAGGCAATGGTACACGGCTTCCTGGTCCGCATCCAGCCGGGCAGCCATCTGGGCGGCGGTTTCCGGGGCGGTTCCCAGAGCGCTCCTCACCCTGCCCAGCAGGGCCAGGAAGGAACCCGCCGCTTTCTTGCCGGCTTCCACGCCCGGCTGATGATAGGCGTTGATATTGACCAGAGAAGCATAGAAGGAGACGGCGCGCTCAAACAGGGCGATCAGCATGCCGAGCGTTTTGGCGTTCACCTCCGGGATGGAGATGGTAATGGAGGAACGGCCGGATTCCGCAAGCGCCTGGCGGGTGCCGCGCAGGAAGCCCTGCAGGAAGTCTCCGCAGGTGGCGCCCGCTTCCACTTCCACCGCATCCGCGGAACATTCGCGCACTTCAATGAAAGTGGCGAAGAAGTTGTTCACGCCGTCACGGAGCTGCTGCACATAGGCATGCTGGTCCGTGGAGCCCTTGTTGCCGTACACGGAAATGCCCTGGCAGACTTCGTTGCCCTCCAGATCCAGCCGTTTGCCGAGGGATTCCATAATGAGCTGCTGGAGGTATTTGGAAAAGAGCACCAGGGCATCCTTGTAGGGAAGAACCACCATGTCCTTTTCCCCCTTGCCGCCGGCGGCCTTGTACCAGGCCAGCGCCAGCTTCATGGAGGCGTTGCATTTCACGCAGTCCCGGCGCGTCTTTTCGTCCATCAGGCGCGCGCCTTCCAGCAGTTCATCCACGTTCACGCCCTGAAGCACGGCGGGAACCAGCCCCACCACGGACATGACGGAGGTGCGGCCGCCCACCCAGTCTTCCATCGGGAAGCGCTTGAGCCAGCCTTCCGCCTCAGCCGTTTTGTCCAGCCGGGAACCCGCTCCCGTGACGGCGACCGCCTGGGGAGCGAATTCCAGCCCGTTCTTCCTGAAGAAATCCTGGGCCACCAGCATGCCGTTGCGGGTTTCCGGCGTGCCGCCGGATTTGGAAATAACGACGACAAGCGTTTCTTCCAGAGGGAGGGATTCCAGCACCCGGTACATGCCGTCCGGGTCCGTGTTGTCCAGAAAGAACATGTCCAGCCCCGCCGCAGGAATGGCGTCCGCCACCAGCTCCGGACCAAGAGCGGAACCGCCGATGCCGATGACGAGGGCCGCGGAATATTGTTCCGCGCGGGGAGGCGTTATTTTGCCGTCCAGAACGTCCCGTCCGAAGGCTTTGACGTCCGCCAGGGGACCATCAATGGCAGCCTTCAATTCCGGCGTGGGAGCCAGGGAGGAATTGCGCAGCCAGTAGTGCCCCACCATGCGTTTTTCATCAGGATTAGCAATGGCGCCGGATTCCAGCGCCTTCATGTCGGCAAACGCCTTGTCTATCCGCCCCTGCATGGAAGACAGGAACGCATCGTCCAGCGGAAGTTTGGAAAAATCAAGGGAGATGCCCAGTTCTGGGTAGCGAACGAGTTGTTGTGCGTATAAGCTCATGATGGTCATGGATTGGAAAAAGAATTACCGGAGTTTTTTCAGGACGCTTTTGGCCTGCACGTCTCCCTGATCCGCCGCTTTCTGGAACCATTCCCGGGCTTTGGCCATGTCCTTGGGCAGGCCGAAACCGGTCTGATACATCACGCCCAGGTTATATTGTTCCGAGGCATAGCCTTCCACAGCCGCCCGGCGACGCGTGCGGGCCTGCTCCCTGGCTTCCGCAGCGGTTAGTCCCAGAACCCGCGCCGCATCCGGCCACGCAGCTCCGAATCTGGAGGCGGAAGGGGCATAGCCGGCGGCTCCGGCCTTGCGGTGCATTTCCTCCGCTTTTTTCTTATCCCTCTTCACGCCGTATTTGCCCTGGTCATACAGGAACGCCATGCCCCAGTAGCCACGGGGGCAGCCCAGTTCCGCCGCCTGCTGGAAACATTCAAAGGCATCTTTATACTTTTTGGACCCCATGGCGAGCACGGCGTCGGAAATGTGGAGTTCCGCCTCCTTCAAACCGGGAAATTCCGGGATGGCCGCCCATTCCCTTTTCAGTTCCTCCCTGTCCCTTTTGGACTTGGGAGGCATGCCGGAGGGACCGGAAAAACGGAAAAGGGGGAAGTAGCCCTCCATGGCTCCCATGTTGCCCAGGCCGGACATGAGGAAAACGCCGGGAGATACCTTCCACATGTGCATGTACTGGATGCGGCCTTCCTGGAGGGATTCCCTGGCCACCCATTCCGGCATGTTCACCGGTTCCCCGAACTGTTCCGTCAGGCCCACCAGAAGGGCCTTATAGGCGGATTTCAGTTTGGTTTCATATTCGGAACCGCGGTGCTTGCTCCGGGAATAGAAGACAACGGCCCTCAAGCCGCCGGAGGGGTCATAGTCAAAGTTCAGGGCAAAGGTCTGACCGCCTATGGCCTGCCTGGTTTTAAACACGCCGTTGAGTCCGGTGCGTGCGAGGAGGGCATCCGTGGGCGGACCTTCAAGCTGCTTGCTCCGCCTCAGGGTTTTCAGCACCTGGTCCTTGTCCATTCCCACCTCCAGCCCCTCATAGAGAGCGGCAAGAAGAGGGGCACACGTGAGAGCGAAGAGTCCAGCAACATAGGCTAGTTTTTTCATAGAAAAAAGTAATTGGGCGGCTTTCTATCAAAGCGGAAGCATTTTCAAAAGGACAAAATGCGTCAGCCACAGAGAGGGAAATTTTTCATAAAATATTCATTTTCAATCTATCCACAATCTTTTCAAATAATCCTCCCCGGAGAAATCCGGAGGCATGGGGTCACGGGTCAGGCGGAAACCGGGAACGGCACGGGCCACCATCCTGCGGAATTCCTCGTGGCTGAGCTTGCGGCAGTTGCTGGTGCACAGCATCCAGCCGCCCGGTTCCAGGCATTCGCGCGCCAGGGCCACCAGCTCCCCGTAGTGGGATTCCACCCGGAACACCTTTCCGCGGTCATCCCGGGAAAACGTGGGAGGGTCCAGAATAATGCCGTGAAAGGTTCGCCCCTGCCTGGAGAACCGTTCCAGCCAGCGGCGCGCGTCCCCCTTGCAAAAGTACTGGCCGGAGGGGTCAATGCCGTTCAGAACAAAATTTTCCCTGGCCCAGTCCAGGCACGGCTGCGCCAGATCCAGCGTGGTTGTCTGCGCTCCCCCCAGGGCGGCGTAAACGGAAAAGGCCCCCGTATAGGCAAAGGTATTCAGCACCCTCATGCCCGGAGCGCTTTTTTCCCTCACCCGGCGGCGGTGGTCGCGCTGGTCCAGAAAAATTCCCTGGGAATAACCGGCGGACATGTCTATTTTGAAACGCACTCCCTGCTCTAGGGCCGTAAATTGCAGGGGAAGGAGCGGCCCGGCGATCTGGACGGGCGCTTCTTTCTGGTTTTGTTCCAGTTTTTTGTGGAATACGGGCAGGCCCGTATCCCGGAGTTCGCTTTCCAGGTCCGCAGGAATGGAACATCCGCGCGTGGAGACGAGAATACGATCCGCCATCTGATCCACAAAGACACCGGGAATTCCATCCCCCGCCCCGTCCATGACCCGGAACATATCCGTATCCGGCGGAATCAATTCCCTGTTGCGTTCCACGCAATGATGATAATTTCTCTCCACGGCGGAGCAAAGAGTAACGGATGAAGAACGTTCCCGCAATGTCAAAGAAGCAGGAGCCTCATTTCCTTCGGAGCAAGAGTTCCGCCAGGAAAAACGGTCATCTGGACGGCCCTCCTTCATCAACAGAGACATTAAAAAAATCGCCTGCAAGGCTGGACCTTGCAGGCAAAAACGCCTTTAACTGCTGGCAGGACAAGGTTTTCAGGCTTTCCGGCGGCGGCGAACCATCAGGGCCGCCAGCCCCAGCAGACTCAGGGATGCCGTAGCCGGTTCCGGAACCTGCAAGCCAAAAGCGTTGAGAATGTCTGTATCCGTGGCTTCGGTATTAAACGTCGCCAGCTTAATGTCAGTGAATGTCTCCTTCGCCGCGTTCGTCCAGATACTGGATTGATCCCATTTCAGAGAGCTTGTACCGGAGGTGAAATTAAAAGAAACTGTTCCCAAGGTTTGAGTTCCGCTGTACAGGGTAGCTGAGGCAGAGCTTCCATCCTCGCTTTTCCGCATAATCAGCGTGAGAAGAAGACTGCCTCTTTCAGTTGTCGCCGTCATATCAAAACTCTGACCTGCATAGGAGAATAAACAGGTATACCCGCCGTCTGCGGAGGAGGAAGTCAGCTGTAGTGCATTACCAGACGCCCCCCCGTTGGTACGTGAGGTCGAGAAAATATTTTGGGGAGAGGAAGTATTTCTTGTTTCCGTAAGCTGAAAAGAAATGGCGAAATTGTCCAAGGACGTTCCTGTTGTTCCTCCACTCCACGTCAATGACGAATTGCCAGAGGAAAGAACACCGTTCTGAGGCTTAGTAAGGCTCAGAAGCGTAACAAGATCAGGACTTTCTGCGTTGACCCACCCGGGCAGCAAAACCGCCGTCATAATAGACGATACAAATAATTTCTTCATCACGGACAGCTTATAGCCGGATTGACTATCCGCTGTCAACTTTTTCTAAAAGAATTTATGCAGATAATAGGGAGGGAAAGCCTGATAAAAAATACAGAAGAACAAAAAATGTCCGCAAGCATCTTGCTCCGCAACTCATTCATGAATTCAAGAAATGTTTGTGATTTCATTGAGAAGAAAGGAATTTTATGTTGTTTGAAAGTTATTGACATTTAACAACTTAATTATCTCATTATTGTTTCTGAATTTTTACAGCAGTGCTGAACTGCTTCAGCGGATAGTCAATCCGCCCGCAAAAAAGAGGCCGGATTTTTCATCCGGCCTCTCGCAACAGGTATTTACCTGATAAACAGGAAATTCCGTTTAGTCAGCGTACTGTTCGTTAAGAGCTTCCATTATTTCCCTGGAAGCTTCCGGAATGTTGGTGCCCGGGCCGAAGATGGCCACAGCTCCGTGTTCCTTCAGGAAGTCATAGTCCTGGGCGGGAATAACACCGCCGCAGAAGACCAGGATATCCGGACGGCCCTGCCTGGCAAGTTCTTCCACCAGGGCGGGAAGCAGCACCTTGTGGCCCGCGGCCAGAGAGCTCATGCCGATCATGTGCACGTCGTTTTCAATCGCCATTTTGGCAGTTTCCTCCGGCGTCTGGAAGAGCGGGCCCACGTCCACGTCAAAACCGAGGTCGGCATAGGCGGAGGAGACCACCTTGGCGCCGCGGTCATGGCCGTCCTGGCCCATTTTGGCGACGAGGATGCGGGGACGACGCCCCGTGCGTTCGGCGAAGTCATCCGTCATCTTGCGGACTTCCTCCACCAGCGGATCTTGACCATAGGATTGGGCGTACACGCCGGTAATGAGTTTGATTGGTGCTTTATGACGCCCGAAGTGTTTTTCCAGGGCGGAGGAGATTTCACCCAGGGAGGCGCGGGCCTTGGCCGCCTTGATGGCAAGGTCAAGGAGATTGCCTTCCCCCGTGCGGGCGCATTCGGACAGGGCTTCCAGCGCGGCTTCGCACGCGGCGGAGTCCCGTTCCGCGCGCAGTTTCTGCAGGCGGGCGATCTGGGCTTCCCGGACGGTGGTGTTGTCCACTTCCAGAATGTCGATTTGGGCTTCCTGTTCCAGGCGGTATTTGTTGACGCCGATGATGGGTTCCTTTCCGGAGTCAATGGCGGCCTGGCGGCGCGCTGCGGCTTCTTCAATGCGCATCTTGGGCAGCCCGGTTTCAATGGCCTTGGCCATGCCTCCGAGTTTTTCCACTTCCTGAAGGTGGGCCCAGCCCTTGCGGATGAGCTCATTGGTCAGGTATTCCACATAGTAGGAACCGCCCCACGGGTCGATTACCTTGCAGATGGTGGTTTCATCCTGAAGATGAAGCTGGGTGTTGCGGGCGATGCGGGCGGAGAAGTCCGTCGGCAGGGCAATCGCTTCGTCCAGAGAGTTCGTGTGCAGGGACTGCGTATGGCCGCAGGCGGCGGCCAGGGCCTCAATGCAGGTGCGGGTGACGTTGTTGAACGGGTCCTGTTCCGTGAGGGACCAGCCGGAAGTCTGGGAGTGCGTGCGCAAGGCCAGTGACTTCGGGTTCTTGGGATTGAACTGCTTGATGAGTTTGGCCCACAGCACGCGGGCGGCGCGCATTTTGGCCACTTCCATGAAGTAATTCTTGCCCTGGGCCCAGAAGAAGGAAAGACGCGGCGCGAAGGCGTCAATGTCAATGCCCGCCTTGATCCCGGTGCGGACATATTCCAAGCCGTCCGCAAGGGTGTAGGCCATTTCCAGGTCCGCCGTAGCGCCGGCCTCCTGCATGTGGTAGCCGGAGATGGAAATGGAGTTAAACTTGGGCATGTACTTGGAGGTGAACTCAAAGATGTCCGCAATAATCCTCATGGAGGGATCAGGCGGGTAAATGTAGGTGTTGCGCACCATGTATTCCTTGAGAATGTCATTCTGGATCGTGCCGGAGAGCTGGTCCAGCGTGCAGCCCTGTTCCTGGGCGGCGACGATGTAGAAGGCCAGCACGGGCAGCACGGCGCCGTTCATGGTCATGGAAACGGACATTTTGTCCAAGGGAATGCCCTTGAAGAGGATTTCCATGTCCAGGATGGAGTCCACGGCCACGCCGGCCTTGCCCACGTCACCCACCACGCGGGGGTGGTCGGAGTCATAGCCGCGGTGCGTCGCCAAGTCAAAGGCAATGGAAAGGCCCTTCTGGCCCGCCGCCAGGTTGCGGCGGTAGAAGGCATTGGATTCCTCAGCCGTGGAAAAGCCGGCGTACTGGCGCACCGTCCAGGGGCGCGCCACATACATGGTGGCATACGGTCCGCGGAGGTTGGGAGCCACACCGGCTGTAAAGTCCAGGTGCAGGCAGTCGTCGTACACGCTTTCCGAGTAGGTGGGCGGCACGGGAATTTGTTCATTGGTCATCCAGGTTTCCGTTTCGGAAGCCGGGGACGGGGCACCAGCCTTGATTTCAGGATAGGAGGCGGATGCAAAATCAGGAATATTGCTCATTGGGTGGAATAGGTTGGTGGTTGTTAGAGGCCGATTTTGTTTTGAATGGCTTCAACGGTGTTGTAGCAGTTGGCCTTGACGTGGATGAAGATGTCCACGCCGGCTTCCTTGAATGCTTCCACATAGTCGGCCGGATAACCGGCAAGGGCCACCATCATGTCCGGTCTGGTCTCCCTGAGAGCCTTGCAGAAGGCGGGGACGATTTCCGGATAAGTGTCATCCGTGGAGCAGATGACGCATACGGCGCAGCCGCTTTCCGCAGCCGCCCTGGCCGCGTCTTCCGGAGTTTGGAAGCCGGACGGATAAACCACATCCAGACCGCCGGCGCGCAGGAAGTCGCGGGAGAAGTCCGCGCGGGCCTTGTGCTGGCGAAGCGGCCCCATGTTGGCGAAGAAGACCATCGGCCGGGAACCCTTTTCCTCCACCCAGGCGTCAGCCTTGGCGAGCAGGGATTCAAAACGTTCCGCCAGGCGGCGCTTCGGCAGGGCTTCCATTTCCAGAGGTTCGCCGCACTTGCAGTCAACCCCGGCCACCAGGGCCTTGTTGATGAGACAGGTGGAAAAGCCTTCTCCGGCGGCCTTGCAGGCGGAGTCCACGCTCATTTCCACTTCCGGGAGCTGGATATCCGCATTCTTGCAGCAGCCGTGCCCCTTGTGGGCGGAGCAGCAGGAGCCTTCCGTCGCCTCCAGTTTCTTCTCTGCCAGGTTGACATACTGGTTGACGCCCACGATGGACTGCCGGCGCTGGTCCGCCAGTTCGTAACGTTTGGCGGCGGTGGCGTTCACCTTCTTCTGGATGCTGCCGGCTTTGAGAGCCTTGACGATGCCGCCTTCCTTTTCGATGCCCTGGAAGAATTCCCATATCTTCCGGGAGGCTTCATCCGTCAGGTTTTCCAGGTACCAGGAACCGCCGGCGGGGTCAACGACCTTGTCCAGATTGCATTCGCCCAGCAGAATCAGCGGGCAGTTGCGGGCAATGCGGCGGGAGAATTCGTCCGGCATGCGCACGGCAGCGTCAAAGGGCAGAACGTCAATACTGTCCACGCCGCCCATGATGCCGGAGAATGCCTGGGCGGAGCCGCGCAGCAGGTTGACCCAGGGATCCACCTTGGAGAGGGTCCAGAAGGAGGTGCGGGCATGGAGCCTGATTTTGGCAGCTTCCTCGCTTCCTCCGCATTCTTTGACGATGATGGCCCAGAGTTCGCGCAAGGCGCGGATTTTGGCGATTTCCAGGAACAGGTTGGCGCCGATGGAGACCGTAAAGCGCATGTGCGCCGCAGTTTCATCCACGGAGAGGCCGCGTTCCTCCATGGCGCGCAGATAGGCCACGGCAGTGGACAGCATGGCGCCCACTTCTTCAAAAGCGGAAGCGCCGGAATCCGCGTAAGGCAGCCCGCTGACGCCGATGGTCTGGAAGCCGGGAGCGTTGGCGACGGCCCATTTGGTCATTACGGCCATCTGGTCATAGTAGGCGCAGATGCCTTTTCCCCCGCAAAGGGAACCCTTCATCACGGCTTTCCCCACCGGGTCATACAGAACGCCGCCCCTGAGATCCGCCGTCTTGACGCCGGCGGCCTTGCAGGTGTTCAGGAACATGGAGAGGGTTCCCAGGCCGCAGGAACCGGGAGTGACATATACGGGAAGCCCGTCCAGCCGGACGCCCTTGAGAGCCGTATCCCAGTCAGCCTGCTTGCGCAGTTTCAGGCCGCATTTGCAGTTGAGCTGGATGTTTACGGCGGTCAGGCCGCGTTCCAGGTCATGCAGAAGCTTGGCGTTGAAATCCTCAGGAGAGGAAGCGGGAATGCTCTGGGCGATTTCGCAGGGCTTTTCCATATAGCCCAAGGCGCGCGTTCCGCGGCGGTACGGAAATTGCCCGGCAGGCATTACCGGGGAATGTTCATCCCATTTGTTATAGATGGGATGCAGGGTAATTCCCTCCACAAGCTTGGTAAAAAGCTTCTTGTCAAAATCAGCCCCTTTCAGGGCAGCGACTGCTGCCTCGCGCCATTCGGCGTATGTGGCTGGTGCGAATTCTCCGAAATCAATTTCCGGAGCCGTTGTTTTATTTCCCTGTTGCATGGCGAAGTCAATGGGTAAGGCCTAATATGTTGGTTTTTAACTATGCGCAAACCAGGCCAAGTTTAAAGCGCAACATTATTTTAGGAAATCAAAGTGTAAAGTCCAGCGAGAAAAATCCTCCCGTCCGCCTGCAAATGCGAATTTGCTTCATCACGCGAGGCAAACTTGCAAAAACGATGTCCATGGCGTAAATACGGGAATAAGCATGCCCCCTTCCACTACCGTCAAACTCCCTCCCCAGCTGGTCAGGCAGCTCCGAACTTTCCGGCGCCGCCTCAGAACGGTGAAGATGCTGGAAGCCGTATGCCTTGCAGGCATTGCCGTCATTCTTTCCTACGCGCTCCTGTACCTTTCCGACAGATTGTGGGAGACGCCTCCCGCCGTCGGCTGGCTCCTGTTTTTCATCGCCGTGTCCGGCCTGGCGGTGTTTATTCCCTGGTGGAGTTTCCGGTGGGTGTGGCAGAGGCGCACGGAAGCCCAGCTGGCGCGGCTGATTTCCCGGACGGACGCGGCCCTGGGGGATCGTCTTCTGGGCGTCATCGAACTGGATTCAGAAAAGCACGGCCGCCAATACGGTTCCGAAAAGCTGAAAGAGGCGGCCATGGAGCAGGTGGCCCGCGAAGTGTCCGCCCGGGATCTGACAGTGAACATCCCCCGGCCCAGCCACAGGAAGCTGTTCGTCCTGCTGGCGGTTCTCGCCGCATGCACGGCGGCCGTATGTGCGGTAAGCCCGGAAGCGGCAGGGAATGCCCTGAAACGCTGGGTCCGCCCGTTCAATCCTCCGGAACGCTATACATTCACCCAGCTGGCCCCCACCCCGGATTCCCTGGTCATTCCCATGGGAGAGAGCTGCCTGTATGAAATCCGGCTGGCGGAGGGAACCAAAACCCGCCCGCAGACGGCAGAGTATTTTTTCCGCAACAGGGTGAGCCAGCAAGCGCCTCTTGCGGACGGCGCATACAAGATCCACATCCCCCCCATGCAACAGGCGGACAGCCTGGAGTTCTTTGCAGGGGATGCCGTGCGACGGCTGAACATCATCCCGAAGGGGCGCCCTTCCCTGCTGGGAGCCGAAGCCGGCGTAGCCTATCCTGCCTATATGGCGCGCGCCAACGGCAGGGAAGCCATGAGAGCAGGAGTTATTTCCGCCCCGGAAGGCTCTACGCTGACGTTGAAGGTGTCCGCCTCCCAGCGTCTGCAGTCTGCGGAGGACGCGCAGGGCCATCCGCTCCGGGTGGAAGGAAGCAACGTCATCATTCCGAACATCCTTTTGGAAAAAGAGCCCAGGGAAATAGAGCTTGACTGGATGGACAGCGACGGGCTGGCTGCTTCCCGGCCCGTGAAGATACAACTGGAACCCATTGAAGACAAACAGCCTTCCATTTACCTGAGAGGCGGCGAAAACGACCGCTACGTACTGGAGGATACCAGCATTGAGCTGGAGGTAGAAGCGGCGGACGATTTCGGCCTCCGGGAAATGGGGGTGGAATGGCAGGGTGAAAAATCCTTTTACGACGGCAATGAGGATGAAAACGGAGCCTCAGCTCCAAAACCGGCCGGTGCGGACAAACCGGCGCCCGGCCTCCGCGGGGAGAAAGTGCTGGCGGACGGACAGCCCACGCAGACCGGGCTGAAAGGAACATTCCTGTTCCAGGCCAGGGCGCAGAAGCTATCTCCCCAGCGCGTCGTCATCCGCGGGTTTACGCAGGATTACAAACCGGGAGGCAAACGCGTTTATTCGGAACCCATGATTATTTTCGTCCTTTCCAAGTCCGAGCACGCCCAGATGATTCGCAATGAACTGGAACGCATCACCAGCGATCTGGAAGGCATGATCCGCCGCATGGACGCCATGGCGGACGAAGCAAAACGGCTGAAAGGAATGGAAAACGGCAAATTGAAAGATGCGGAGTCCCAGGAACGCCTGCACGCCCTGGCCGATGAAGAGCAGGCCAACAGGCGCGAGTTGGGAGACTTGCTCAACCGCTCGGAAAGCCTGTTTAAGGAAGCCTCCCGCAATTCCCAGATAGACCCGGCCGGCATGAAGGAATTCATGAAAGGAATTTCCATGCTCAAACCCATTCCCGACGGGTCCATGAAGATGGCCCAGAAGCTCTTCCGGGATTCCGCCTCCGAGAGCCGCTCCGAGCAGGAAAGCAGGAAAGACCTGGACGACGGGGAGAATTCCCATTCCGAAGCCACACAGGCGCTGAAAGACACCATGAACCAGCTCTCCAAGTCCGCGCAGGACATGGAGGCCAGCACATTCGTGGCACGGCTCAGGCAGGCCGCATCCAAGGAGGATTCCATCGCCCATGCGCTGGCCGGCCAGATCAACACCATTGCGGGCATGACCATGGAGGAGCTTGACCCTTCCACCAGGCGTGAAATGGAAACCATCGCCACCCTTCAAAATGCCTCCACGCAGGACATAGGCTGGATTCTGGAAGACCTCAGCTATTACAAGTCACGCACCGGGGAGCGCATTTACAGCGACCTGTACAACCAGATGAACGCTTTCTCCCTCCGGGAGAAGCTGGACCTGGTGCACGGCAATATCCTGAACGCAATCACAGCCCGCTCCATTGACGAGTCCCGCCTGTATGCCTCCACTCTGCGCCATTGGGCCAAATTGATAGACGACTATAAGAAGAGCCGCCGCGGCGGCGGGGGAGGAGGAGGCGGCGGGGGAGGCAGCCAGTCCTCCATTTCCGACGCCGAGTTTGAATTCATGCTGAAACTCATCCGCATGATCCAACAGGAACAGGATATCCGCATGCGCACCCGCGCCGCCGAACAGGAACACCGAAAAAAACTTCCCCCCCCTGCCCCATGAATACCGCCAATTTTCCAGCCATGATTCTGGCGCTTTCCCTGCCCTGCGCCGCCGCTCCGGCTCCCGCTCCGGAATATTCCGCCAAGCACAGGGAAACGGCATCCAAACTGGCAGTACAACAGGACGAGCTCCAGGCGGACACTTCCGACCTTATCCTGGGAGAAACCAATGAGGAGGTAGTGGACCTGCTGAAAAAATGCCGCCATGCCATGAATGACGCCGTGGACCTGCTGGAAGTTTACAATACCGGAGGCCAGACGCTGGCCGCGCAGTCGGATGTGATTGAATTGATTTACCAGGCAGCCAAGGCCAAGATGACCGGGGCCGACGGCCGGCCCAAGCCGGGAGGAAGAGCTCTTATGGACATGCTGCGCCAGCTGCTCGGCATGGATAGCGACTCCCAGTCCGCGGAACAGCAGGAAGGGAATGGGAAAGGGCAGGAAGGTTCCCAGAGAGGCAGCGGCAACAATCCCGGACGCGGAGCGAATGGAAAATCCAATATGGCCTCCTCCCAGGATAAAGGCGTTTCCAATCCGGACACGGCTGCGGAAACGCGTTCCGTTCCCAAATCCACCGGCATGTCCGCAGACGACATGCCTTCCGAATTCCGCAAGGCGCTGGACGCCTACAACAAGACTTTGCAGAAGTGAGACGCATCTCTCCGGACAGCCCTTTCACGCATGAACAGCAACTTCCCGTTTCCATGAAAAATCCCCGCCTCCTGCTTACCGCTTTCTTGACCTGCTGCATGACGGACGCACCGCAAAATGCAGCGGCCCAATCCCCCATGAGAACGTCTTCTTCCGTGCCGCCCCAGGTGGAACTGATGTATGTGAAGGGGCTACGCTATCTTCAGAATGCCCAGAAAACGGATGGAACCTATGATGGAACTTACGGGAGGGAGCCCGGCATCATCGGTTTTTGCCTTATGTCCGTGCTGGCTCACGGAGACGATCCGAACGCGGGGCCGTACGCCACCATGGTGCGCCGCTGCGTAGATTACATCCTGTCCAGGCAGAACAAGGTATCCGGCTACATTGGGGATTCCATGTACAACCACGGCTTCGCCACTCTCGCCCTGGCGGAAGCCTACGGCATGGTGCGGGACGACCGCATAGGCCCCGCCCTCCGCAAGGCCGTAGCCCTGACACTGACCGCCCAGAAAAAAAACAAAACGGGAGGCTGGCGCTATTCCCCGGAATCCACGGACGCGGACAGCACGGTGACCGGCTGCCAGATCGTCTCCCTGTTCGCGGCGCGCAATGCGGGCATTCCCGTGCCGGACGAGGCTTTTGAACGCGGCCTCAAGTACATGGCTTCCTGCCGCGACAAGAAAGGCGCCTACGGCTACACCGGGCCGGCGGGCCCCCGCGTCACCCTCACGGCCATCGGTTCCCTGACGCTGTCCCTGGCGCGCCTGAAAACGGACCCGTCCTTCAAGGATTCCCTGGCCTACCTGAAAAAGCACCTGAATTACCGGGATTCCACTTATCCGTTTTATTTTGAATATTACATGTCACAGGCCCTGTTCCATGCGGACCAGGAAGTGTGGAAGGAATGGAATTACAAAAATATGCGCTATCTGGGAGCCTCCCAGGCGCCCAACGGGTCCTGGCTTTCCGATCATTCCGCGGCATATTCCACTTCCGCCGCCCTGCTTTCCCTTGCGCTTAATTACAGATTTCTACCCATCTATGAACAATAGAATCCGCCTTTCCCTGCTGCTGGCCCCGGCCTGCCTGCTGACCGCCTGGGCCAATTCCGTCATCGACGTGGTTACGGATAACAATTACCGCCTCCGCGGGGAAATCATTTCTTACGGGAAACAGGGCATCGTCATCAAGCACCCGGCCATGCGCCAGAACGCCGTCATTCTCCCGTCGGGAATCCGCGCTCTTTACTTTACGGGAACCGCCTCTCCGGATCTTCGCGCCCGGGACAAAATTTTCATGGCTGCGGGGCACAGGGACATTATCCCGTGCAATATCATTTCCATCACACAGGACAAAGTGCAGTACCGGGACATGCTGGGCCATGAACGTTCCGTTCCCCGCAGCCAGGTGGCCGGGTTCCGGCTGAATACGCTGCAGGAAAAGGGCTTCTGGCAGGAACCGCTGATTTTTGACAACAGCTGGGTTTATTCCGGCAACCGGGAGGAAGACTACCGCACCCAGGCGGGGAGAAAACTGATGAATGCCCTGAAGCCGAAAGTCCAGGGGGACAAGTACCAGTACCGGCTGGGCAACAATGATTACCCCACCTGGATACCCCTGTACAAGAATATCGGCCTGGATCCTTCCTCCTTCACCTTCCGCACCACCATCACCATGGACGGCAATAATGACCGCTCCGGCATTGTCTTCTGTTTCGGGGGGAATGAAAATATTCCTTTCCGGTCCAATTCCGGCAGCAACCTGAACAGGCTCATGCTCAGCATCTCGCCTGGAAAATGCACCCTGCTCCGGGAACAGAAATCCGGCATCCTCGTGCTGGGGGAAGCGGCCATTCCGGCCCCCATTCTGACGGAGGGCGTGGATATTCAATTGACAGCCTCCCGCCAGGGTGGAAACAAGCAGGTTTACGAGCTGTTGATAGGCGATCTGCCGCCCAGACTGATAACAGACCCCAGCCCGCCGGAACAGCCATTACAGGGAGACGCCTTCGGCCTCCAGATGGAAGGGCACGTGTCCCTGACCATCAGCAAACTGACCCTTTCCTCCATCACCCTGAGCGCCAAATCCGTGGCCAAAAACGGGAATGCAGAGACAGACCTTGTCCTGACAAAGGAAGAAGACGCCATTCCGGGTTCCGTCAGCGGTTACGATAGCAAAACCGGAACGCTGACGCTTTCCACGGACAAGGATTATCCGGGCATTCCCCGTGATCTTTCCATCCCGTCCAAGTACCTGGATACCGTCTTTTTTGCGGAACAGAACAGGAAAGACGACTCCCGCCCCCCAGCCCGCCACAGCCTCCAGATGAAGGACGGTTCCCGCCTGCACGGAGATATTCTGAGCATGGATTCCCTGAATATCATCCTGCGGCATCCGCAGCTCGGACAGATTTCCCTGCCGCTGAAAAACATCACCCGCGTGGAATTCCTGAATCCCGCCCAGCCATCCCGTTCCACTCCCTGATTGACCCTGCCATGAAACAAGCAATGACGCTTTTCCTGTGCGCCTGCGCCCTGCCGACCGCCCTCCTTCTGCCCCATGCTCGTGCGGAAGGGGTCATTACGCTTAAATCCGGGGAAAAACTGCCGGGCAGCATGGATACGATGAACCGCCCTTACCTAAAGGTCCGTTCCAGCATTCTTTCCAAACCCGTGGATGTCCATATGGGGGAGCTTGACGAGCTGGTCTCTTCCCGTCCGCTGGAAATACCGGAACAGTTTTCCATCATCAGGCTGGCCAATGGGGACGAGGTTTACGGCACCCTGAAGGCGCTGGATGCGGAAAATCTTCAACTCCAAACCGCTTGGGGCGGTCTGCTTCAGGTGGACCGCAAATATGTGCGCCACATTGGGTTCGACTCACAGAAAGCCTACCTGCGCAACGCTACGGAATCCCTGCAGGGCTGGGAGTCTTCAGCCAAAAGCACGCTGCCCGAATGCCGCAACGGATACTGGCTCATGCGCGGCTCCAATAATACGGAACTGCAAACTTCCTTCCCCATGCCACCCCGCCTCCATGTGCAGTTCTCCCTTTACCATACCAATACGTTCCGGATTAATCTTGCCCTCTGGCAGGATTCCGAATCCGGAAACAGCATCAACCTGGATCTCTCCCTGGAAAAAGCGGAACTTTCCAAGAACAGTTCCGGCCAGTACCGAACGCTTGGCAGGGTGAAAAGGAACACGGAGCGGAACTGGTATGCCGACAAGAGCGTCAAGCGTTCCGACGTTCATTTTTACGCCGATCCGGAAAAGGGCAATTATTACCTGTACGTCAACGGTGAACAGGTAGCCTGGTGGGAGGAAGTCAAAGAGATGGACACTATCTTTGAAAACGAGAGCGGAGACGATGAAGGGGAAGATGGAGAAAGCGCCGGGAAACACGAATTCAAACCGGGAAACACTCTTGCCCTGGGAGGTTATGACAGCTTGAACATGGCCGTGTTCCATTTGAATGTATTTGACTGGAATGGAGCCATTCCCCATCTGGAGGAGGAGCTGGACATCATTTCCCGTTACGACCCGGCCGCCCCCAGAGACAAGGCTCTGCTGGTAAACGGAGACGTGCTCAGAGGAACCATTTCCCTTCAGGAGGAAGGCTCCATCCGCATCAAGTCCGACCATTATGACGTCACCATTCCCACCGTCAGGGTACGCGCACTGAACCAAAAAGGCCATGAAGAGAAAGACCTTCCGGAAGACAGCTCAGACACCCGCGTTTTCCTGACGGACCAGAGCGTCCTTTCCCTGGCCCTGGAAACTATCCGGAACGGGTTCATGGAAGGGCGCTCCTCCGCAGTCGGCAAGGTCCGGATTCCGCTCCAATCCGTCAGAAAGGTCCAGTTCAACCTGCAAAACCCGGAGCTGAGGAAGCAGAGGGAAACGCCGTTCCGGTACAAATAAAGGCTCTCCACCAGGCCGTCCTTTCCGGAGAAAGCCGGCTCCGGGAAAGCCAGAAGAAGCATCCGTTACCGCTCCTCCATTTCCTCCGAGCGCCGTACGGCGCTTTTCACCGCCTGAATCCAGGCATTGCGGAAGCCGCATTCATCCAGCGCATTCAGGGCGGCAATCGTGGTCCCTCCGGGGGAAGTGACCTCATCCCGGAGCGCCATGGGATGCTTCCCGGTCCGTTCCAGCATCAGGGAAGCCCCCCGCATGGTTTCTGCAGCCAGTCCCAAAGCGGTTTTCCTGGACAATCCCATGGCTACCCCTGCGTCTGCAAGCGCATCCAGAGCCGTAAACATGTAGGCGGGGCCGCAACCGGAAATGGCGGAAACGGCATTCATCCCGGATTCCGCCACCTTGTAAACGGAGCCGCAGCCGGAAAGCAGCTTCCGGGCCGCCTCTTCATCTTCATCTTTTACGCCGTTTCCCGTACTGTAGGCGATGACGCCGGCCAAAACCATGCACGGGGTGTTGGGCATGGCGCGTATAATGCGCGTTCCGTCGCTGGCGCAGGCTTCCATATCATCCAGGGAAACGGCGGCAGCGATAGAAATCAGAAGGGGAAGCTCCGCCCCCCGTTCGGAAAGAGAGGAAATGAGCGGAAGAACGCCGTGCGGCTTCACGGCCAGAATCAGGACTTCCACGGCGTCCGCCGCATCCGCCTCCGAGGCAGCTTCATGAACTCCGGGGTATTCCTCCTGCAGGGCCTGCACGTTTTCATGATGATGATCGTACACCCAAACTTCCTCCGGAACCGCTGCTCCGGCTTTCAGCATGCCCCGCAACAGGGCGCCTCCCATTTTTCCAAGTCCGATGATACCTGTTTTCATGGTTAACGATTTTTTACAGTCAACATATAAGCGATTTATAGAAAAATGGAAATGCCAATTAAGGCCCATGGCTATGGACGAGAATGCCCCATTTCCGCGTTTGTTCCCTCCGGCCCTGTTATCAACGTCTCTGGCTGGACATGCGGTTGGGATTTTGCGTACTGGGCCGCGTTGCAGAAACAGCCCTCAATATGGTCGTTGACAAACCCGGTTGCCTGGAAAAACGCATAACAGATCGTCGGACCGAAAAACCTGAATCCCCGCCTTTTCATGTCCCTGCTCATGGCTTCCGACTCCGGAGAAACAGCGGGAATCTGAGCCAGAGCGCTGAAATGGTTAACAACGGGCTGATGATTGGGGAAAAACGACAAGACGTACCGGTAAAAACTGCCGAATTCTTCCTGAACGGCCATAAACAGTTTCGCATTATTGACAGCGCTGTTGATTTTCAAACGGTTTTTGACAATTCCATCAAATCGCATCAACCGTTCCACATCTTCTGCCGTCATCCGCGCCACTTTCTCCACATCAAAGCCATGGAAGGCTCTCCGGTATCCTTCGCGCTTCCGGAGGATAGTAAGCCAGGATAATCCCGCCTGGGCGCTCTCCAGCACCAGAAATTCAAACAGGGTTTTGTCATCGGAAACAGGCCTGCCCCATTCTTCATCATGGTATTTTATGTAAAGTTCATCGGTTCCGGCCCAGCCGCAACGCGCATTGATGATATCCTTCATACGGTTGCGCCTTAGAATTCCTTTTTCCTGAACAGCCACGCCGCCAGCGTCATGTGAAAGACGAAGTATCCCAGCGTAATCAGGGCCAGGGTTCCGAACAGGGAAAGGGGAATAAGCCGTCCGTTCAGGGCGGAATCCGTCACGGAATAAATCTGGAAATTCGGAAAAACCAGGGAAAAGAGCCTGCTGCCCGCCACCTCCCACCAGGAAAGTCCATCCGTGCCGGATCCCACCCACAGGGAAAGAGCCTGCGTCTGGAACAGCCCCGCCAGATAGATCATGAACGTCAGCAGCGCGCTGATAATGGTGCCGTTCGTCACGCAGGACATCAACAGCGTGAGGGAGGAAAGCACGACAAACTCGCACATCATCACGCCCAGCCCCGTCTGCACGTTCCAGGTAGCTCCCTGAAGGCGGATCCTGTCTAGGTACGGCTGCATTTCCTCCAACGTATAACGGCCTTTCAGAGAGGCTATCTGCTCCGCCACCACCGTATCCGTCCGCATCCACAGCACCAGCGTCATTACGGCATCCATCAGCAGAACGGCAACCAGGGTCAAGGCCAGCACCCCCAGAACCTTCCCCATCAGATAGTCGATGCGCGGCACCGGTTTGCAAAGGATAGTGTATAGAATACGGTCCTCCGCATCCCTGGGAATAATCAGGGCCGTGGCCGCCACGCAGAAAAAGAGGCCGAACACCCGCATGGCGCCGTAGGCGGAGTTTTTCAGCAGCACGAGTTCATTGATTCCCCCGGTTTCAGGCCCCAGCACCGCGCTCAGGCGGAAGGAACTCAGAGCCAGCAGCGCCACAGCGAAGAGCCCAAGAAAGAGAAACACCTTCATGCGCACCAGCTGCGTAAAGGTGGTACCGGCGATTACGGCCATGCGCCCGGGCGAAGGTATATAACCGGAGGTAATCCATGCCATGCGGATCATCTTGCCGTATTCCGGAGCAAATAAAAGAGCTTTTTATTTCATGTGCTGAACTCCTTCCGCCTTGAAGAAGCGCTTCTCCCGTGTTCTCATGGAGCGCGTATGAGTTTACGATCCCAGCTGGAAGAACTGCTCCCGGAACTTTTGCCTTCCGATCCGGCCCAGGCCATTAAGGGAACAGAACTCATCCGCCTGGTGCGTCTGAGGCTGGGGGAGGAATATTCGGACGCATCCCTGCGCTACCATTTTTCTTTCATGGCTTCCGAGCCGGATTCGGAAATCGCCAAGGTGGAACGCGGCCAGGGCTATTACAGGCGCATGAGGGAACGGGACGGGCAGCGCGCTCCCAGAGGGCTTTTGCCCCTGTTCCTCGGGGAAAACGAACCGGACGCCCTGAACTGCCGCGCCAAGGCGCTGGCCCTGGCCGTGCGCCAGTACGATACCACGGGCCGCGGCGTTTTCGTGTTCAGTACCAGTGAAACCGGAACTTCCTGGGTAAAACCGGATCTGGCCGTTGTGGAATGGCCGGAGGGGGAATGGGAGGGAAACGCGCTTGTTTTTGACAAAAGCGCACTTCAGCGCCGCCGCATGATCGGGGCACCCATGATGGGCATCCGCAGCGTCTGCGTAGCCCGCATGCCCGGTGGAGAAGACGGCAGAAGGGAATTTTTCAGGACTCTGGCCACGTCTCGCTGGGCACAGTGCGGAGAACTGGTCATTGTGGGGGAACTGCCGGATGATTCCGAATGCGCCGCCCTCCGCGGGCTGGCCGCCGAGTTCGGCGTAGGGGTGCTTTGCCTGGAAATTGCGGACGAACGCCTGGGAGAACTCCCCGGCGCGGAGGAAATTTTCAAAGCCGGAGATGAAGAATGCGCCGCCCTGCTGGCGGAACTCACGCCCGTACGGCTGGCCGCCGGAAGGCTGAAGACGCTGGAGGCCGATACGGGGGAAACCCTGGGCGGGGAATTCGGAGCCCTGTTCGACTGGCTGGCCGCCTGCCTGGAACGCGGCAGCGTGGAAGAATATGAATTCCGCGTCTCCTGTTACTGAATGCGGCGGAGAGATTCTTGACAGAACTTGCATATTAAATTAAAGATTTTCCCGGCTCCAACCCGCCCTTCCCCCTGACATGGAACAAGAAACACTGGTTTACCCGCTTGCGGACAATACTGTTCTGCAAGACAAATATACGATATTGAGCGTGCTGAACGCCGGCGGCTTCGGCATCACGTACCTGGCTCTGGACAACCCCGGTTCCCGGTATGTCGTCATCAAGGAATGCATGCCGGACGCCTACGCCTGCCGGGATATGGAAACCGGCGTTGTCCATCCCCGGAACGAACAGACCGCCGTCAATTTTTCCCAGAGTGTTTCCAATTCCCGGCAGGAGGCTTCCGTCCTGTCCCAGCTCAACCATCCCGGCATTGTCCAGGTGTTTGACATGTTTGACGCCAACGGCACCTGCTATTACGTCATGGAGAATATCCAGGGACAGACCCTGTTCGACCTGATGACCACCATGCACGCCACCGGGCAAACCATGGAACCGGCCCAGGCCACGGATCTTCTGTTCCGCCTGCTGGACATCCTGCACTACCTTCACTCCATGGGTGTGTACCATTGCGACATCAAGCCGAGCAACATCTTCATCCAGCCGGACGGAACGCCCAAGCTCATCGACTTCGGCGCCGTGCGCACCAAAACCCTCCAGCATCAGGGGCTCGTCCAGATCACGCCCGGCTATACCCCGCCGGAATTCTACCCCGGACGCCGGAGCGAAATAGGCCCCTGGTGCGATATGTACGAACTGGGCGCCACGTTCTACGAATTGCTCACGGGCCAGGTCCCCCATCCTGCGGACCAGCGTTCCGTGGTGGACCGCAACCCGAAAGTGACCAGTTACGCGGCCCTGCGGAAAACTTATCCCATGAACTTCCTTTCCGGAATTGACAAAGCCCTGTCGCCGGACGAACGCAACCGCTTCCATTCCGCCAAGGCATGGAATGACTATATCAACGCCATGGCGGCGGCAGGCACCCTGCAGGCCGGCGGAGTATCGAGGAAGGCTCTTCCCCAGGCCAGGAAAAAATCTTCCGCAGGCACGGCTTTCCTCATCATCCTGCTCATCGCAACGGCAATCGGCTGGGTATGCTGGAAGCAGGGTCTGCTTAACTTCTGATTCCGGCCGCTTTCCGGCGGAAACATTGAAGGGTGATGTCCGCAAAGACACGCCCCCCAACGCAACAAGGGCTGAACCTGACGGTCCAGCCCTTGCCAATACGGAATTGAACGGGAGAAACAGCCTTTACAGGCTTTCCCCGAAGTCCCGGCGGTATTTGGCCGCCAGTTTTTCAGGCCAGTCGCTCTTGGCGCGGAGCTTGCCCATGAAGAAGCGCAGGACGGGCGGTTCCTCCACAAATTCCAGGCCGCCAATCAAATCGCGGTTGTCATAGAGCCACTTCATGCGGTCCGCCACGTATTTCACCTGGGATAACGTGAAAACACGGCGCGGGAAGGCCAGGCGGAGCAGTTCCACATCCGCCAGAATGTCCTTGCCGTTTTCGTCGCGGACGCTGGAAAGCGTGCCGCGTTCCATGCCGCGCACGCCGGAGGCGATGAAGAAAGCCGCCGCCAGAGCCCCGGCGGGATAGTCCTCCTGCGGGATATGGGGCAGGAAACGCCCTGCGTCAATATGGGCGCCCAGACCGCCAGCGGGGGTCACGCAGGGAATGTCCATGTCCACCATCTGGCCGATGAAATATTCAATGAAGGAGGGGCTCTGGGAAATCACGGTCAAATCCGTGGTTTCATACAGGCCTACGGCCATGGCCTCAATTTCCCGCACGGAGATGCCGCCATAAGTCAAAAAGCCTTCAAAGAGGGGAACGAGATGCTCCATTTTCTTGGCAATGGCCCGGTCGTTCGTGCAGATGCCGCCGCCGCGGGAGGAGGAAACCTTGCGGGCGGAAAAATACACCAGATCCGCCAGTCCGCACATGGTCTTCAGGATGTCCGCGCAGGACGCATCCCTGAACTCGTCTTCACGCATCTTGATGAAGTAGGCGTTTTCCCCGATCAGGGAGGCGTCCAGCACCAGCATGATGCCGAATTCATCGCAAATGCCGCGGATTTCCCGCATGTTGGCAATGGAGAAGGGCTGGCCGCCAATCAGGTTGGTTGAGGCTTCCATGCGCACGAAGGGGATTTTGCCCGCCCCGTGACGGGCGATGCAGTCCCGCAGCTTGCCGGGGTCCAGATTGCCCTTGAAGGGATTGGTGCTGACCGGATTGACGGCTTCATCAGCCACCAGTTCCTCAATCTTGCCGCCGTTCAGGTCAATATGGGCGTGCGTGGTGGTGAAATGGTAGTTCATCGGAACCACGTCCCCGGGCTTCACGAAGGTGCGGGCAATGATGTTTTCACAGGCGCGCCCCTGGTGGGCGGGCAGAAGGTATTCCTTGCCGAAGACATCCCGGACAGCCTGCTTCAGGCGGTCAAAGCTCTGGGAACCGGCATAGGCGTCATCCGCCCGGAACATGGCGGCGATCTGGTTGTCGCTCATGGCGTTGACGCCGGAATCCGTCAGCATGTCCAGATAGACATCGTTCGTGCTGAGCTGGAAGGTGTTGAACCCGGCTTCCCGTGCGGCTTCCAGGCGGCGTTCCACGGGGACAAGATGCAGCTTCTGCACCACGCGGACTTTATGCAGTTCCAAGGGAATTTGTTCCCCATTGTAAAATTTGACAACGTTGGATGGTTCTGAATTCATAAAATAAAAGGTAAACAAAAGTGTAGCAGAATGAATCTTTTCCGCAACATAAAAGGACAAACGGCCTTTTTTTGCCTCCCGCCGTAAAGGCAGGAATGACGCTGGAAGGAAAAATGTGGAACTTTCCGGAGGGAGTTTCTAGCGTGGCTCCCTATGAAAAAATACTGGAAATTGATTCAACAGCACCTGGGCGTGGATGCGGACGGCATCCCCGGCCCCAAGACGGCGCTGGCCCTGCTGGACAGGCTGGGCATCCGCCAACCGGAACAATCCTGGCCCAGCCAGGAGGAAGTGCGCTCCGGGAAATCCGTCTTCGGCCATGCGGGTGATGAAAGCAACATGACCAGCATCAAGCTGCCTTATATCATGCGGCTGGCGTGGGAAACAAACACGACCGCTTCCACCATGCGCTGCCACAAGCTGGTGGCGGAACCGCTCGTCCGCATCTTCCAGGCTACTCTGGACCATTACGGCATGGAGAAAATCAGGGAACTGGGGCTGGACCTGTACGGCGGCTGCTTCAACAACCGCTCCATCATCGGCGGAAAGGCCACATCCATGCACGCCTGGGGAATCGCCGTGGACATAGACCCGGACAGAAACGGCCTGAACATCCCCGCGCCGAAAGCGGTATTGTCCGGACCGGAGTACGCCGCCTTCTGGCAATTCGTGGAAGCGGAGGGGGCCGTATCCCTGGGACGCTCCCGCGACTACGACTGGATGCACTTCCAGTTCGCTACTCTTTGACCGGAGTGGACGCGAACGTCCTCCAGCCCTCCTCCCAGCGGCGGCGGAGGGCTGGCCAGTCCTCACCGTTCCCTCCATGCCCCAGGAAAGAGCGCTTTTTCAGCTCCCGGAAACTTTCTCCGGGAAGGTGGAGAAGTTCCCCGCGGTCATAGGCATTCTGATCACACATGCCGTTAAAAACGGGAGTCCACTGCCAGCGGCGCACGCCCAGATAACTTTTGAATGTATCTACCAGTTCCGTCGTGCAGTTGGCGGTGACGGTATGATAATAGCGCGGGCGTTCATGGAGGCTGTTGATTTTTTCCGCAAACCCCAGAAAGGCCTTTTTCAGGCTTTCCCTGCCGATGTTGATGCGGTACAGGTACATGTCCTCTTTCCGGTAATTGGTGCGCAGGGCGAACAGGTCTTCTTCGTCCGCCAGGATATAAATCACGTTGAATTGCTTGTAAAGGCCAGGGACAGTTCCCTGCTCCACCCCCTCCGGCAGGCGCGTTTCCACGGACAAGGCCAGATGCTTCCCATCCTCAAAACCGAAGGACAACATGGTATGGGCCACGAATTCCATCCCATCCCAGTGGCTCACGGCAAAATCCAGCGTAGCCAGCTTGTCCAGGTCAAAGCGGCGCGTCACATAGCGCGCGTCGAAGTCCCGCTCCGTCCGGTAGATAAAACTGCGCACGTCCTTCACCACGATTTCATTTCCGTTGATTTCCACGGAGGGCAGGCGACTCCAGGACGGCTGCCATTCCTTATCGTTCGTCGCCGGTATGAACAGGTAGTACGCCAGCAGCAGGGCCGGCACTCCCCAGGAAGCGCGCCATAATACGGGCCGTTTTCCGCGGAGGGCGAAGGCGCATGCCATGGCCGCCACGTACAGCCACACCAGCACGGCTCCCCCCCATACGTTGTAAAAAACCACGCCCGCCGCCCATACGGAGAAACAGAACCACGCCGCCGTCATCAGGATGCGGGCGGCGGCCGGGCACGCGCGGCGCAGGAAAGTCAAATGCATGAAAAATAAAAAGCAGGCCGCGCGCTCCAGCCCATGAAACGCGCGGCCCGTTAACGGGGATTACCTGAAGGAAAGGCCCTTCACTTTGTCCGTCAGGGCTTTCAGCACGCGCTGGTGCGCTGCATCCACTTCCGCGGCCGTGAGGGTCTTGGCCGGATCCCTGTACAGGAAGGTATAGGCAATGGATTTGCGGTCCGCCGGCAGCTTTTCACCGGAGGGGTCCGTGAACACGTCAAAGCAGAAATAACTGACAAGCAGTTTTTCCCGTGCGGATTCCACGGCCTTGGCAATGTCCGCATTGGGCGTGGAGAGGGGCAGTTCCATGGCCGCATCGCGGGAAGAACCGGGGAACTGGGGCAATTCCGCAGCCTTCACGGGCGCGGTGAGGATTTCCTGCATTTTGCGGAGATCCAGTTCCGCCACGTACACGGGCTGGCCCAGGCCCAGCTCCCGGCAGCGCGCCAAGGACAGGCGGGCGAAATAGCCGCAGGCTTTCCCGTCCAGCTGCACATCCGCCCCCAGGGCGGCCTGTTCGCGCG